>Ga0208471_1000031_pt1 | contig 53703 bp, 44 predicted proteins | sample DeeseametaMP0441_FD_184210 | JGI IMG/M metagenome (GOLD analysis project Ga0208471, IMG submission 184210) | Marine microbial communities from the Deep Atlantic Ocean - MP0441 (SPAdes) | ecosystem: Environmental > Aquatic > Marine > Oceanic | place: East of Rio de Janeiro, Brazil, South Atlantic...
TTGGTTACAGCAAAGACAAAAGTGGTTTTGATCGACCAATTGTTTTCGCGGCTTGACGAAATCAGTTTGCCCTTTATTCAAGAATGGCTCGAAAATTATGCCGGAATTTTGATCTTGTTCGGTAAACATCCTGAATATTTAAAGTCAGTTAAAAACAGTCAAGAAACACCGCAAAGAAAAGTTGAACCTTTTTTCAACACAGTCATTAGTTTTTCGGCAAGTGGTCATGCAAATACTTTGTTGCCGGAAAGCTAGATTCTACTTAAAATTTGTGCGCTTTCGGTTTAATTTAATTCCGGTTTAGTGCATTAAATTTAAAAAAATATTTTAAGAAAACTCCACCGAATTTTTAAAAATGCAGTTCAGTAAAGGTTTTATCCGCAAAGTGGCAGACGCCACAAACCTTGTCGATTTGATTTCTGAGCATGGCATCACGCTCAAACGTGCAGGGACAAACTATAAAGGCCTTTGCCCTTTTCATGCAGAAAAAACCCCTTCATTCAACGTAAATCCGTTACGTGGTTTTTTTCATTGTTTCGGCTGCAACACCAGTGGAGATGCAATAAAATTTCTGATTCAGTATGATCGTCTTTCGTTTTCTGAAGCAATTGAAGAGCTTTCAAAACGAGCCGGAATTCCACTTGAAATAGAATCTGGAAGTTCCCGTCGTGCAAATCCAGATGAGGACAAGGGATTGCGCTGTCTTCGAGAAGCCGCTGCATTTTACTGTGAGAAACTAGCTTCTCCGGAAGGAAACTTTGCCGTGAAATATCTCGGCCAGCGCATGGTTCCGGAAAATATGTGGGAGCAATTTCAACTTGGGGTGTCGCCTGATGAATGGCAGGGAGCGCTGAACCATCTTCAGCAAAATAAAATTTCTGTTCCAGATCTTTTACGGACAGGACTGGTCAAACTTAGCGAAAAATCCGGAAGACACTACGACACTTTCCGGGGACGTTTGATGTTTCCAATCCGTGATCTCCGCGGACGCTGCATCGGATTCGGCGCACGTGCCATCAAGTCTGAAGATAAACCAAAGTACCTCAACAGTCCGGAAACTTCTTATTACCAGAAAAGCCAAGTACTTTACGGACTCTACGAAGGACTGTCCTCAATCCGGAAACTACGCCGACTAATTTTTGTTGAGGGATACCTGGATGTGATCCGTTTGCACGAAAACGGTTTTACAGATTCCGTTGCACCTTGTGGAACAGCGCTGACTCCGGAACATTTAAAAATTGCCCGGAAATATGCGAATACCGTGGTTTTACTTTTTGATGGAGATTCTGCCGGAAAAAATGCGGCCTTACGGCACGCCCATCTTTTACTGCCGCATGCTCTTGAATCCTACATCATCACTCTTCCTGAAGGAGATGATCCTGATACTTTTTTGTTAAAGCATGGTAAGACTGGTTTTGAAGAATTGCTGGAGCGGAAAGTTCCGGCATTGGATTATCTCGTTCAGCAGACTATCAGAAAATATCCGGACAGTATTCAAGGCAGAATGCAAGGACTGGAAGAACTTTTGCCAACCTTGAATGAAATAAGTGATCCAAAGCGCCGACAAATATCTTTGATGGCAATTGGGGAAAGAATGAAAATTTCTGCGGATATTCTTGCAAAAGAATTGAAAAGAAAAGCAAACAAAAACTTGTTTAATAAAGACAAGAATGTTAATCTTGATCGTTTATCGAATAATCCAAATATTTCTCAAGATGAGCAATGGCTGTTACAGTCTTTGTTGCGTAAAGGAGAATTGTGGCCTTTAGTCAGGGAACACCTATATCCAGAAGAGTTTCAGACTCCACAATTTAAACAACTTTTCGCAAAGCTCTTACAATTACCTGATGCGGCATTTCAAGCTTTCGATCCACTTAAACTAGAACAGTCTGATCCAGAATTATTTCAGTCTGTAATGTTGTTGTTGGCAGAAGAGATTCCGAGTCACGATTTTGGTTTATCGCTGAAGCGCATTAAAGAGCGCAACCTGGAAATTAATTTTCAGGAGTCGATTCTCAGCAGTAACAGCAACGAAGAACGTGCGCAGGCAGGTTTAAAAAGAAGAAAAGAAGAAGAGAAGTTAAAGAAAATTAAACAAATATTTGACAATATTTTGACTCTTTAATCTCAGCAAGAATTATATGAGCAAAGCAAAAAACAATGATAGCGTCCTTTCTAAAGTAGAGGAAAAACTTATCAAAGAATTGGTTACCGAAGGACGCGAAAGAGGTTTCGTCACACTTGACGAAATCAATGAAAATCTCGGTGATGAAACTCCCTCAGCAGAACAACTGGAGAAGATATTTGATATTTTTGCTGAAATGGATATTGAAGTTATTGATTCCGAGAAAAAATCTGATGGTGGAAATGAGCACAGAGATTCAGGCCATGAAATAGATTTTGATTCACATGAGCTGAATCTTGAGCCCGGAATTGACAATTCTACGGATGATCCTGTGCGTATGTATTTGCGCGAAATGGGGAGTATCCAGTTGTTGACACGAGATGGTGAAGTAGAAGTTGCCAAAAAAATTGAAAGCGGCAACCTCGAATTGATTGAAATTTTTTCTGATTCAAATCTGATTTTGATTTATCTGCAAAATCTTTCAAGACACCTCAAAAGTCAAAAAATCAAAGGACGTCATGTTGTTTCCGGACTGGATGAAGATGACAATGTCATTGAGGATGAGAACAAGGCGACCGAGCAGGTAATTGCTCAACTTGATGAAGTTTGGAAATACTATGGTCCGGTGAAAAAAATCCGGGATCATCAAGCAAGCCGCAAGTTAAAACCTGCGGAAGTAAAGCGTTTGGAGAAAAACGAAATTTTATACAAGGAAGCAATTCGAAACATAAATTTTAACTCCCGACAAATTGAGTTAATGTGTGAAGAGTTGTTTAATCACAAGGAAAAGATTGATCTTACTTTCCGTAAGATGGAAGAAAATACAAAAAGTTTGAACATGTCCACAGAAGAAATGGATGAGATGTTTAATAAACTGCGTTCTGCCTCTAATAAAAAAGATAGAGCGAAAGTCAGTAAAGAAATTTCGGCTAAAACCGGACATCAATTCAGTATCGCAAATCGTTTCTTTGAAAAAATTGAACTGAACCGTAAAAGTATCAAAACGATGATTGAGTGGACCACACTCTCTTTGGAGGATTTTGAAAGTGAGGTCAAAAATCTAAAACAAGTTGAGCGTAGAGTTAAGTCTGCAAAAAGCCAACTGGTTGAAGCAAATCTACGTTTGGTTATCAGTATCGCAAAAAAATACACAAACCGCGGTTTACAATTTCTTGATTTAATTCAGGAAGGAAATATAGGTTTGATGAAAGCAGTTGATAAGTTCGAATATCGACGCGGATACAAATTTTCAACTTACGCGACTTGGTGGATTCGCCAATCAATTACCCGAGCAATTGCGGATCAGGCGCGCACAATTCGGATTCCTGTGCACATGATTGAAACAATCAATAAGCTCTCCCGTATTTCGCGAGCTAAGGTTCAGGAGCTCGGACGTGAACCAACAGCAGATGAGTTATCAGAAGACCTTGGCATGCCGCTTTATAAAGTACGCAAGGTGCTCAAAATCGCAAAGGAGCCGATTTCTCTTGATACACCTATTGGTGACGATGAAGATTCACAACTCAAGGATTTTATTGCGGATGAGCACGCAATTGATCCCGGTGAAGCAACAGTGTTTTCCAACATGAGCGAAAAAACACGAGACGCTTTGAAAACTCTCACGAAACGTGAAGAAAATGTTTTGCGTCTTAGGTTTGGAATTGACTCTGCAAAAGATCACACTCTGGAAGAAGTTGGTCAGGATTTTGAAGTAACCAGGGAACGTATTCGTCAGATTGAAGCAAAAGCTCTGAGAAAGTTGCGTCATCCTACTCGGTCAAAATTACTCAAATCATTCTACGAATAAAATTTAAATCAGGTTTAAGTTTCAAGTCCGGACAAATGACATGCCTTGAACTTGCTGCTTGAACCCTGAACCATGCCACATGAACCTGGTCTTGCCTTTATGAGGTTGTTCCGGAATTTGTTAGTTTTGCTGACTTTCAGTTGTTTGACTGCTGTCAGTGTTCCGGCGCAAACGTCCGAGGTTCCAAGTCCTGTCTTAATCCAAAACATTGAGTTGCTGCGGCACGGTCAGCAAATTAGTGTACGTCTGCTGACCAACAATCCTCCTGTTTACGAAATCACAGAAAACCTTGCCGCCCAAACTCTGGTGGTTAAGTTCAAAAACGCACGTGCTGTTTTTTCAGACGGCAGGATGGAGCGCCTTTTCAATGACTCCCAACTGGCAGGAATCCGTTTTACAGAAATTGATGGAGACAGTTGGGCTCAGTTTAAATTACTTAAAAAAGATTTAAGTTATTCTGTCACTACGCTCCCGGAGCAGAATGGTGTCCAAATTGATTTCCGCCCCACTTTCCAAATTCAGCCTTTGCCTGATCCTCCGGAAGACGCGGTGTATCTTCTTGCTAAAGTCAAATTTGATGCCGAAAATACAGATTTTACCCGTTTGACATTCAGTTTCAGTAAAGCTAGGCGTCTAACAACTGCGAGTTCTGTTCCGGAAGACAAACAACCTCCCCGGATATTTTTATTGGAAGACAGCAGGCAAACCCGGCTCACAATTCGGCTGCCTAACACTTTGCCTCAAAATGATTTGGAAAAGCTGAAATATTCCGGAAAGCGTTTAGAACTTACGGAAATCTCTTCAACCGTAAACCAAACATTTATTGAGTTAAAACTAAAAGCAACAGAGGTGAGAGTGGAACGGCATTTTGTTTCCAGTCCGCTCCAGTGGATTCTTGACATTCACGGCATTCCATACAAGAAAAAAATAGTTACTCTTGTTCCGGAAGGCGAAGAACTGAGTCCGGAAGTATTAGCTGTTATTGAAGCCGAGAAAAAAGCCCGCCGGATTAGAAGTTCGAAAATAAATCCTATTCTGCAACGTGGTGAAAATGCGTTTCGAACCAGAAAGTACGATGAAGCAGTGAGCCATTTCAAAGAAGCCTATGCACTCGGCAAGGCTCACACTAAAAATGAATTTGACGATCCGCTACATCCTTTGGCCGCAAGAGCACTCTTCCGGATTGGAGACACGATTTATACGATGCTTGAGCGCAGGATTGGGGATAATTATCACCAGGCAATTGAAGCTTACAAAACAGCAATCCGTATCACGCAGGATGCGGATAAAATCGCGCAGGAATCCGGAAACAACTTTGCCACAACTTCTCTTTTACCTCACGCAAATTACCGCATTGGACGCTCCTTTCAAAAAATGAATTTTCAGCATGAGGCCGCTGTTTATTTTGATATTTTGCAGGAACGTTTTCCAAATTCACTTCAGGCAAATGAAGCCAATTTTTGGCAGGGAATGAGTCGCATTGAGCGAAGACAATGGGAAAACGGGATCAGGGATTTTAAAGAATATTTACGTTCATCACCTCAGCCAAAATTTTTCGCAGTCACCCATTATAAAATGGCACAGGCGTATTACCAGCTTGAACGATACATTACCGCGAGGGAGTTTTTTGACATTGCGCGTAGTGCGGATAAGGGATATGCCAAGGATGATCCTACACTTTTATTCCACATGGGAGAGACTTATTATGAAAATGCCGATTATGTAACTGCGCGTGAAATTTTCAGAATACTTCTGCAAAAATATCCTCATGCGGATTTTTCGAAATTGGTCGCACTCCGTTTAGGTGATTTTCTGCGCGATGAAGGAAAAGAAGAGGAAGCGATTCAAGCCTACAAAAACGCCATCAGCAGTTACACCAGAGAAATTGCTTTGCTGGGCAAATTGCGGATTGCAAATATCCAGGCAAAACGTCCCTATACCGATGAATATCTTGAGGCAATCAAGGTGTATGATGAAATACCCCGACTCTATCCGGATACACCACAAGCGGAAGAGGCGTTGCTCAGAAAGGGTTTGACGCTTACGCTTTATGGATTTTATTCGCGTGCAATTAAAACTTTAGAAACATTCATAGAACAGTATCCGCAAAATGTATATGTACGCAGAAATGTGATTCAGGAAAACATTGACGAAAATCTCAAAGGACTGATCGACCGCTATTTTCGCCAGGATGATCCGCTTGCACTGGTGAGCGCATATAGTGATTACAAAGCAAAATATTTGTTTAATTTTCGTTTTGACATAACCCTTTTTCAAACTGCGGTTGCCCACCGCAAACTGGGTTTTTATGATGAGGCGCTGGATATTTTACACTTTCTTGAAACCCGTTCCGGAGGAACAATCGGCGAATTGGTGCAGTTGGAAAAAGCTCAGGCACTCTTAGAAAAAGAAGATTTGAATGAGGCGCGTAACACGACCGCACGATTTCTAAACAAGTATCCAGAGAGCCCTTATGACGCAGAAGCGCGGCAATTATTGGCACGTATTTACAGGAAGCAAAAATCATTTCCGATGGCACTTCTTGTGTACAGGCAAACTTTGCGGAAATACGATCAAAACAAAAAACCGCTCTTAGCAGAAATTGTTCCGGAACTTTATTATGATTTGGGAGAATTACATGAAGAAACAGGAAATTTTGTCGAAGCAGGAGAAGCATTTCAGGCAGTAGTTTCAAGTTACAATCATCCTCTTGATCATCCGGATACACCTGAATATATTATCAAAAGCCATTTCCTGGCAGCAGACATGCACAACAAAGCTCGGAACAACACGACTGCACTGGCGAGCTATCTACGTGCAATTTCGCTTTATGAAAATAGTAAAAACAAGGAAATCATTGAACGTGTTTTTTGGGCACGTTATCAAATCGGAACTATTTACTTGCGGCAGGAAAAAGACAGGCCGGCATTAAAAATATTCAAGCAACTGATGGATGAAAAAACTGGCGAAGGTCAACTTTGGAAAAAACTTGCTGCAGAAAATCACCGGGCAATCACAAGGAAATTAGCTTACGCTGATTATCTTAAAGAGTGATGTTAGTATCTTCTTGATTCGCTAACTCTGAACAGCCAACTCCAACAACTATTACGAAAATAAAGGTTTCTTTTGACACGATTGAGTGGGAATCGGGAATCGATCTTGATCCAGAGTTTGTTTATCAAAAATGCAAAATGGATGTGTCTTAAGAAATTCTACGTTGAAAGCCACTTGCTGATAGAGTAAAACGAGTACAAACTCCGCATGAGTGACAGTACATTATCGGGGTATTAACTATGTGTGAAAATCTGGTTTGCGGCGAAGCTTGTTCCCCAATCAAGTTGAGGACAGGCTTTCAGCTTGAACTGGGAGAATGAATTCAGGAAAGAAGGATATGTGCTTTGTTGATTTCCTTATATCTCCAGTGTTCTGCCTTGTGTTGCAACACTTCGTATTAACATTCTCTTGAGGTCTTCTCTTTTGAATTCTGGAAATTCCAACAAGAGTCTTTTGACTTCTTCTGTTTCTCCTTTAAGCGCATGTCGCTGGATTGCCTGAAGAGCGTCATGCTCTGTCATGTGCTGTGCTTCCGCTTCACGGGTATTATGTGGAATCAGGGTGTAACCGGAAATTTTATTCCTTTCACTCGCTACTTCAAACCTATACTCATATTTTGTAATTTTTTTATTTTCCATTCTTTTTTCTTTTTTAAATTGGCTGTTTCTTCCAATGCTTGAGTAAAAAATGAAATTGTGAGTGCATTGTTGATAGTCAGACTTTAGCATACATCAGCAGCGATAATACTCAAGTCCAAGACTCTTGCCAAGCTTTTATCAACTGAAATTAATTTGAAACATTAGTGGAGACTTATCAATAATTTTTCGTAAGGGATTTGTGCAGAACAAGAAATAAGCGGTTCCTCTGTTTCCGCTGTACGGGCAAGAATGTTTATTCCTAGAAATGTGTCATGGAAGGTCAGGGAAATTTCTGTGCCCATAATAGCCGGAACTAGCTCAGCTTCAAAAAGGGTGTTGCTGCACAAATTCAGTTCCACTACATCCTGCAACTTGCCTTGAAAACGCAGCGTCCCGCCTTGTTCTTCAAGGATGATTTCCTCTTGAGTATGATGCCTGAGAAAATCCAGTAGTTTACTTTTGTTCCAATCCACTAATCATCCCAAATTGAATCCACGGGAAGCGCTACCTCATCAATTTGCGGTGGAGCCGTAGCTTCAAGAAGACGTTCTTTTTTTACTACTTCTCCGAGATAAAGCAATAGTTCCGGAATTCCGTCTTTGCTTACAGATGAAACACGAAATACAGTTTCTCCCGCAGTTTCAAGAATCTTCTGCAAGTCATCCAATGCGTCAAAATCTGAAACACTATCCATTTTTGTGAAGGCAACGGCCCTGGATTTTTCTAAAAGTTTTGGCGAAAACAGTTCTAATTCCTCAATCAAAGTCGCATATTCTTCCTCCGGAGGATTTTCTGAAAATCCGGAAACATCCAGCAGCAACAACAAACTTGCCGTGCGCTCTATGTGTCGTAAAAAACGATCGCCCAGACCTCTACCGTCATGCGCTCCAGCGATAATTCCCGGAATATCCGCAATCACAAATGGATCCAGATCGGCAATTTTCACAACTCCAAGTTGCGGAACAAGCGTGGTAAAAGGGTAATCCGCGATTTTGGGACGTGCCTGCGAAACACTGCTGATCAGCGTAGATTTTCCGGCATTTGGAAAACCAACCAAGCCGACATCTGCCATCAATTTTAGTTCCAGCCGAACCCAGCAATCATGGCCCGGTTCGCCGGGTTGGTGATATTCAGGAGTCCGGTTCGTTGACGTTTTGAAACGCGCGTTGCCCCGTCCACCGCGTCCTCCTGGAAAAAGCAGGTATTCTTTTATTTCAACCACTTCCAGTAAAATAACTCCCGTTTCAATATCTTTGACCACTGTTCCCAAAGGAACCTGAATATGTAGCTCTTTACCGTTACGTCCGTGTTTATCGCTTCCGCTTCCGTTCATTCCGTGTTCCGCATGTTGGTGCTGCTGAAATGAAAGATCAAGCAGTGTATTCTTGCCGATGTTTCCAACCAGAAAAACGTCTCCGCCTTTCCCTCCGTCACCTCCATCAGGACCGCCATGTGGAATATATTTTTCTCTCCGGAATGCAGTACAGCCGGCACCGCCGTTTCCGGAACGGACATGGATTTTTACTGAATCAACAAATTTCATAAAAAGCGGAAAACGAGGTGAAAAATTGGCTTAAAAAGACAGAATTTAAACAAACAATATTTTACTCGAAGTTAGTTTGAAGGGCAAGTCGTGCAGGCATTTACAGATGTCTGTCTCTTTTTATTTGCCATTTTTAGAAAATACGGTATAACTCAAACGAAAATATAAATCGTTTTTTAAAACATAATTTTTAAGCCAAGACATGGAAGAAGCAATCACCGAAGGAGTTCAGGTTCGGGTTGAAGCATTTTACCTTGAAACGCATTCATTGCCTGAAGAGGAGCGCTATGTCTTTGCTTATCGTATCCGCTTGAAAAACTTAAGCCGGAGAACAGTGCAGCTTTTACGACGCCACTGGATTATTACTGACAGCAATGGTGAAATAAATGAGGTGAAAGGCGAGGGAGTAGTAGGTGATCAGCCTGTATTGGAACCCGATGAGGAATATGAATACACGAGCGGTTCTCATTTAAAATCGCCCGTAGGAACGATGCATGGCACTTATCAAATGACAACCACAGATGGTGTAGAATTTGAGGTGACAATTCCCTGCTTTACACTTGCAGTACCCGGAGTTATAAATTAATTTGCGAATTATTTGAAATTCAGCCAAATTGCTCCGGAACCTCCAAAACGTGGTGGAGCCTCATGAAAATCACGCAGAAAAGGTTTTCCATTACGCTCAAGCCAATGCTTAACTTCTCTCTTCAGCACAGGGCCTCGGTCGCCTGAATTGCGGCCTTTTCCGGTGATGATCAAGGCGGTGCGGAATTCTTGCTTATGACAGGTCATCACAAAGTTTTGTACCATCATGATTGCTTCTTCACGCGTTTTGCCGTGCAGGTCAAGCTCCTCATCTGGTCTGGGAACAGAGCTGGTTGAGGATTGTTTTTTTTTCGTGGAAGATTTGGAAACAGAAATTTCCAATGCGGGCTCTTTGTCCGGAACATCGCTGATGCCGTCAAAGATTTGTTCCATCAAAGAATCATTCTGTTCCGATTCTTCAAAAATTAGACTGGACGAAGTTGAGCTTTTCTGGCCCATGTGGTCCCGCAATCAGAAATAATAACGTGCTGAAATGGCATTGTAGAACCCCTGAGTAACATCGCCGACGCCCTGTTGACGCAGCACGCCTAATTCCAGTGAAATACCAAAATTCGGACTGCTCCTCGGGAAAAACTCACTGCCGGAGAAAAATCTAAACGCGGTACCACGTTTACTGTCTTTGGAGATAATTCCTGTGCCCGCGCCATAAAAAAGGTCACTTGTACCTTCTACTTTGAAAACTCTGGCATAACGTAATTCAAAGCTGAAAGTGTTAGTCGCGCCTGAACTGTAACCAACCATCAATTCCGCAGAATCAACCGCGCTCAACCAGTTTTTAACCGAAAGGTTTTCCTCATTTCCATTCGGACGATAATGGAAACCTATGCCAATTCTCCGCGCAAGACTACGCTCAGAGGTGTCAAATTCGATAAGGCTCAAATCCGCCCTGTCAATTTTTAATTCCTGAGCAGTCAGTTTAGATTCAAGAAACAAAGTTTTTTCATCCATTATTCGAATTTTACCTTCCAGAGATTCTCCGCTGTTAAGGCGTAAAGTTGCCGCGTTTACGGGAATTGTAAAAAGGAGCAGGGTCAGCAGAAGAAGTGTTTTTTTAAGCATCGTTCTTTGTTGTTTATAGTTTTTCAAAAGTGTTTGATGCAGCAGAATGAATGCAATTCGTGAACCTTGCTTTTTAAGTTACCGAGGTCAAGCTGACTTAGAACAAGGTATCCTCTTGTGACCGCAGTGTTTTCTTGACTTTAGGGTTCCATTTAGCCCACAATGTATCTGGTCATTATTTTAATTGCTACAGCAACAAAGCCGAAACGCTCCACTGCCTTTTAAAGCTTATGAAAAAAATTCATCCAACCGCCATCATCGAAGATGGTGCAGATATTGGCGCTGATGTTGAAATAGGCCCCTATTGTTTGATAGGATCGGGCGTCAAAATTGGTGACGGATGTCAGCTTAAATCCCACGTAATTCTGAGTGGGGAGACTACAATTGGAACAGAAAATATATTTCACCCTACGGCCTACATCGGTGGCGAACCCCAGGATATAAAATATAATCAAGAAAAAACACTGGTAAAAATCGGTAGCAATAACACCTTTCGCGAGGGTGTTTCTGTACACCGTGGTACAGTAGGCGGTGGTGGAGAAACGGTGATTGGTGATGACAATTTATTGATGGGTTATGTGCACGTGGCTCACGACTGCCACCTCGGCAACCATAACATTCTGGCCAATTACACCGGTCTGAGTGGACATGTTTCTTTGGACAACTATGTTACCCTCGGCGGACAAAACGGAGTCGCGCAATTTTTGAATGTAGGATCTTATGTTTACACAGGCGCGGCTTCCCTGATTGACCGTAACATTCCACCATACGCGACAGGATATGGAAACCGTTTTGAAGTAAAAGGTGTAAACATTGTTGGTTTAAAACGTCAGAATTTCAGCCGCGAGGCAATCGGCGAAATTCTTGAAGCACACAGAATTTATTATCGCTCAGAACTAAAAAATGACGAAGCACTGCGGATTATAGAGGAAACATTTGGTGAAAGTTCCGCAATCCGGGCATTTCTGGACTTTATTTATTCTGTAGACGGAAGCAGCAAACACTGAGTTTAGTATCAAGAGAGATTTGGAATGGCAAGCACCAACGATGCACTGGAAGAGCGCCTGCTGCAATACTTGCTTGAACAGGAAACGAAAAAGAAATGGGAAGAATGGTTGCAGTGGCTTGCAGACCTTGATTGTCCTCTTTCATTTGATAAACCACTCCATATCCCAAATCGTCCTTTTAGTTTTCAAACTTGGCTGACAGCATGCGAGCAACAGTTGAGTCAACATCCGGACTGGCAGGCACGGCTAAGTACACCGGCATGGCTCAAAAGGCAGCAAGTGACGGTCATGCCGAAAATACTCAAAAGCGGAGAAAACCAAATTCCTGGAATTGCGGAAATTGGCGCACTGAATTCAGAGTTAGCTCGATTGATTGATCAAATACACACGGTTCAACAGCGCATAACTCACTTGGAAACAGGTACTTCACAAAGAACAATAACGCCGGCAGGACAATCCGCGTCTAAACAAATTCCGGCCGTTACTGTTCCTTCTGTGACTTTACCGGTAAGCGGATTATCTGATCCTCTCGGTCGTCCGGATCTTGCCCGTACACTTGAGAGGGAATTGCAGATGCTCAATAAAGGTGGAAACACAAAGGCTTCTCCAAACTCAAAAGGTGGCATAGATTCTCCTGAACCGGAGATTGTTTCACTCAAGGAAGCATATCTAAGTTTTAATCGCTGGTGTGACCAATTTGACGAGGTTCATCTTGATTTGCAGGAATTTGTGAATGGAACACTCAGGGTTCCGAGCAGTCATCAAATTTCATTTCAGCAATTCAGTCACCGTGTCCTAAAAAACGCAAAAGAATTGAAAGAATTGGAGCATGTCATGGAATCCTTTTCCAGGCTACGTAGCGGCGGTGTTGATATAAAAATGGAGGAATCTCTCAGCACTGCCGAAATTTCGGAATCCGCCACTGACTTGTAATAAATAATCTACTCTCTCAAAATGCTTGAACAAATAAACATGCTCCGCGAAAAGGGGCAAATCGAGCTTAAGGCCTTAAGCAAAACCGATCAGTTGCCGGATTGGTATCATAAATATCTGGGACGCAAAGGTGATCTCACCGCTTTTCTAAAACAACTCGGGACTCTTTCTGCGGCTGAGCGGCCGTCAATGGGAAAGGTAATCAATGAAGTCAAACAGGAATTTCAGCAATCTTTTGATTTGCGCCAAAAAACTCTACGTGAAAGCAAGCTCCATGAAGAACTGGAAATTGACGATCTGGACGTAACCCTTCCAGGACGTCCCTGTACGACAGGCCACCTGCACTTGACAACCCAGACTTTGCGCCGCATTTATCAAATTTTCCAGGAAATGGGATTTCAGGTTTATGAATCACCGGAAGTGGAAAGTGACGAATATAATTTTCAGCTGCTGAACATTCCGGAATATCATCCTGCGCGTGATATGTGGGACACCTTCTGGGTCAATGACGAAGTAGTTTTGCGTACCCACACTTCACCCGGACAAATTTGGGCAATGCGGGAATATTATCCTGAACCAATTCGGGTGATTCTTCCGGGAAAATGCTATCGTTACGAACAAATCACTCCTCGTTCAGAACATCAGTTTTTTCAGGTTGAAGGATTAACAATCGGAAAAAATATCAGACTAACAGACTTGATCGGAGTGATGAGTGAATTTGCGCACAAAATGTATGGTGCGGAACGTAAAGTTCGAATCCGCGGAAGTTACTTCCCGTTCACTGAACCCAGCATCGAAATTGATATGAGCTGCAGTTGTGTAGACAAAGCCGGTTCTGGTACTGTCGGTTGTCGGCTCTGTAAAAATACGGGCTGGCTGGAAGTCGCCGGAGCAGGGATGGTGCATCCGGTTGTCTTGCGAAACGGCGGATATGATCCGGAAGAATGGAGTGGATTTGCCTTTGGGATGGGTGTGGAGCGGCCTGCGCTGCTAAAACACAACATTGACGATATCCGCTACTTTTACGGCAACGACCTGAGATTCTTGCGGCAATTTTGATTATGCTTGATAACTTTGATCCGCAGGAAAAGAAGGTGATTCTGATCTTTATCGCCGTACTTTTATTGGGACTGGTTTATGTGGGGACACATGATTTGCAGTTTGGACAGCCGCAACAACCTTACGGGACTCCGCTTCCGGAAGAGGAAGCATCTTCGTCCGGAATATATCTTTAAAGTTGCTGACAGAATTTAGTTCTGCAAAGGAACACTGAAAGGTCGCAACTTTTGTTATCCTCCCAAAAACAAACGTCCTACATCCGGATTTTCCAATAATTCATCTCCGCTGCCGGCCATGGCTAGATTTCCGGAAACAAGCACATAACCGATATCACAGAATTCGAGACCTTTCTTGGCATTCTGTTCTACCATAATAATGGTCTTGCCTTCATTTCGTTGAAGGTCATCGAGAATCTCAAATACCATGTCAATGAAACGCGGCTCCAGGCCAATCGACGGTTCATCGACAAGCAGAATGTTGGGTTCCATTACCAACGCTCTTGAAATTTCCAGCAGACGTCTTTCTCCTCCTGAGAGCACCTTTGCAGGTTTGTTTCGCCTTGCTTTTAGTCGATCATATTTCTCAAATATGCGCTCTGTTGATTGCTTTGCGGCATCCGTGTTTTCCTTTAGATAACCTCCCATCATCAGATTTTCTTCCACTGTCATGTCCGGAAAAACCGAATTATCCTGAAGGATATAGGAGATTCCGGCCTCTTTTAGTTTCTGGCTGGAACTCATTTGAGTGATTGTCGTTTCAGTATCACCAATCTGAGTCAGAATATTTCCGGAATAGATATTTGTAAAACCAAAGATAGAATGCAATACCGTAGATTTACCTGCTCCGTTAGGACCAATCATACAGAGCGACTGCCCTTTACCAACCTGCAGGTTAAAGTCATGAAGGATTTCCATCTTCCCGTAACCCGCGTGAAGACCTTCAATTTTCAAAAAAGGATCACCCTCGACAAGTCCGGCTATTTTTTCTTTGCCAACTGTTTCTGCAATTTCCTGAGCCTGTCGATTGACGTCCTCAACGGAAATGATGTTTTCAACTTCCCCATCATGATAGCCAAATGAAGATTCAGATTTAGTATTTTTAGGAGAGATATCCTCTGGCATCAATGAGCTCCAAGGTAGGCGTTGATGACATTTTGATCGTTTTTAATTTCTTCCGGAGTCCCATGAGCCAGCATTTCCCCGTGAGCCAGACAGTATATACTGTCTGCCAGATTCATCACCACTCTCATATTGTGTTCAATAACAAAGAGAGTGATACCGAATTCATGGTTGGCCCGTTTCAAACGATTAATCAGCCCATTGATCAAAGTAGGATTGATGCCAGCAGTCGGCTCATCAAGAAGCAACACCTTGGGTTCATTCATCAAAGCCATGGCAAACTCCAGAAGCTTTTGCTGACCAAATGAAAGGTCGCCTGAAATTAGATGGCGTTTGGCAAAAAGACCAACGAATTCCAGCAAGTGTTCAGCCCGTTCAGTCAATTCCTGAGGATACTTTCGAAACATATCAAACCAACCTGTATGGTGGTGCGCGGCAGATATCAGCATGTTCTTAACACAATCCATTTCTGAGTAGATTCTTGTTTGCTGAAATGTCCGGAGAATCCCCAATCTTGCAATCTTTTGCACCCGCATCTTTGAAATTTCTCGATCCGCGAACTGGATGGTTCCGGAATCAATGGGATGATATCCAACGATAGAATTGAAAAGGGTAGTTTTTCCGGATCCATTCGGACCAATCAAACCGGTAATTTTTCCAGTCTGCACATCAAGAGAAATGTCGTGGTTAGCAACTACTCCCCCAAAAGATTTGTTCACTCCCCTGACCTCAATAATATTACTCATGAGACCACTTTATTATTAACAGAGTTTGTTCCTTTAGCTGAAACCACATCTTCATCAACTTTTATACCAAATAAATCCGGCCACTTTTCCATCACCCAACCCATTATTCCCTGCTGGAAAAAAACCACATTAATGATAATCAGGCTCCCCAGTGCAACCCATTGCCAGCCAAGCAGATAGGTCCAGGTAATTTCTTTAATCAAGTGAAAAAGAACCGCACCAATGACAGGTCCCCAAAGAGTGCCCTTGCCTCCCAGCAATACCATAAGAACCATGAAGATGCCAAAAGTGACAGTAGGGAATGCCACTTCAAGAGGTTCAATGAATCCAGTCATGTTGCCAAATATTCCTCCAGAAATACCCAGGAAAAATGCTGCAAATGACCAGGCGATAGTCTTGTAGCGGTTGGTATGGATTCCCATTGCTTCGGCCTTTTCTTCATCATCACGGATGGCGTTGATTGCCAGTTGGAACCTGGTTGAATAAAGCCATTTGAGAAAGATGAAAGTGCTGACTGCAGAAACAAAAGAGAGAGAATAAAAAAACACTGCGCGGTCGTCCGGATCCCCCGGATACATTGGTACGGTGATACCTCCACCTCCCCCTACGTAGTCCCATGTACCAACCAGCTCACCGGCAGCAATAGCAACACCAAGCGTACCGATCGCGAAATACGGTCCACGAAGGCCAAAGACAATCCATCCAAAAATCACCGCCAAAACCAAAGAAAATAATGCCGCCAGTACCAATCCAAGAGCCAAGCCGCTGAAGTACTGGTATGGTGTATAATCAATTTTTACTGCGCCAAAATGCGCGGTATACTCTGCGACATCATAATACATCCCTATCTGGACAACGACGCAGACGTACATGCCTGCACCAAAGAACAGGATGTTACCCAATGAATTGTACCCCATCTGACCACCAAGGATGTCCCAGGTCAACGCAAACAGAATCATCAACCAAAGTATTGCCAGTTGAAAGGTATAAGCAGGGAAAACAACTGGAGCAAAGATTCCGACCAGTAGTATTCCTCCGTAAAAAAGGATTTTCTTTAGTTTGAGATTCACTTAACTACCTGACGCTGACGGCCTTGAATGATTTGACGGATAATGAGAACTCCCACCAAAAGTCCAACCACTGTAGCCTGTTGAAATTCTGCACCTAAAATAAATCCACTGAATTGTTCCACTGCTCCCAGACCCAAAGCAGAAAGAATCACCCCAATGAGATTGCCAAATCCTGCTGATGTGACGATTACAAAGGATCTGATTGAATGAGTCATGCCAAAAAATGGCTGAATGACCCAGATTATGGAAATTAAAACTCCCGCAATTCCGCAAATCCCCGCATTGAGTGAGAAAGTGAAAGCATAAACCCGGTCGGTGTCAATGCCCATGATTCGTGCGGCACGCGCATTCTGTGAGGTAGCTCTTATAGCACGACCCATCCGACTTTTTTTCATGAAAACTGTAATCAGGAGTGCCATTGACATTGCCAACAGGAAGGACACTAATTTGGTATCGGCAATCGTAATTTCTCCATCAAAGAATTCCCGGATTGCCATGCCTGATTCAACCGTCTGCACATCAGGTCCATAGGCAAGATTGATCAATTGCTGAATCACAATGGCCAGGCCGAAAGTAGCCAGAAGTGAGGTGAAAAGATCCCGCTCTATCACACGGCGGATGATGGTAATGTACAACACCCAGCCGAAAACGAACATCAACACGAAAACAAAAGGAATAGTCAGGATGGGATGCAAATTAAAAGGAGATTCTGAGAGAGTGAAAGCAATGTAGCCTCCCATGATGACAAAATCTCCCTGGGCAAGATTCTTGATATTCATCACTCCCCAGACCAAAGCCAGACCATAGGCGGCAAGAGCGAAAATAGAACCGATCAAAATACCATCGATAAGTAGCTGCAGATTCAGCAGTGGCACCAAACCCAACAGGCTTAAGTTGTCAAACATGAAATTGTAGATTCGTGGTAGGAAAAGCAAAGCGCTCCCGTGTTTAAACGGGAACGCTTGAAAATACTACTAGGAAATGAAAATCAACGGGGCCAATCAACAGAGTGAGACGCCCATTCAGGAGGAGCAACTACATTCAGTTTGCCATTCTGAATCTGCCTCAGCACCATCGGCTTGGCAATGTTGTTACCCGCTTCTGAAAAACGGATATCTCCATAGAAAGTTTTCATATCCGTGGCAGCAAGTGCATCCCTCAGTGCTTCAGTATCAAAGGAATTCGCACGCTCAAACGCTTCAGCCCAAACAAGGACAGCTGCTGATGCCTGTGCTGCCTGATAAGGAACGTTTTTGTAACCATCAAATGTTGCTTTGAAGAGCTTATCATACTCTGCTGCGGAACCGAAATGTTTGCCGCTGTATGTAAGGGTTTCCGCCCATTGGGTTGGACAGAGGAAGCCATCAACTCCCGCGCCAAATTTCTTAATCAACTTTGCGGATTCACAGTGTGTGACTGCAATCATTGGCACCTTGACCTTCAGTTCAACAACTTGGCGGCCTAGTGTCGCCGCGCCCTTGGAATGGCCTGAAACAACTAGAAGGTCTGCTTTCAAAGCCTTAGCCTTGCGAAGTGTCGGTGTCATGTCACTTAAGTCCCTGGGCAGTTTGTCATCGATTACAATCTTCAATCCATGTTTCTTGATGTCATCCATCACACCGGCACGCACATCTTGTGAGAATGGATCATTTTCGAATGCCATGGCAACTTTGACGTCTCCCGGGGATTTCCCATTCTTCTTGTTGATTACAGCTGCAAGCTCGATTGCACTTGCAAGATACTGTTCCGAAGTGGAAAGTACTGCAAATAGATACCTGTATCCCTGGGTGAAAAGAGACCTCGATGCACCTTCAGATTCAACCATCGGAATTTTATATTTCTCCGTCACCGGAGCAATCGCCTTTGTCAAACCTGAGCTGTATGGCCCAAGGAAGTACTTGATTTCGTCCTGCTTGATAAGACGTTCGGCCAGTTGAGCACCACGGGCCGGGGTCGATTCGTCATCATAATACTTGATCTCAAGCTTGTAGGTCTTACCGCCCACCTTGACGCCACCCATTTCGTTTACACGTATGACTCCCAGATTGTATCCATTTGAAGCGTGGATACCGTTCGAGGAATATTTCCCCGTAAACGAAATCGCAGAGCCTAAAATGATTTTGTTCCCTACAACTTTTGCATAAGCAGGTAAGGAAATAGCCATTGCTATTACCAGAACAAATCCGGCAAGACTGATTTTAAACATTGTTTTCATATTTACCCCTTTGACTTTGAATTAAAAGAAACAGTGATCATCAGCGATTTATCCCGCTCACCCATCATCACCAAAAAATTAATCTATCATAGCATTGGAAACTTTGTTTGCAAGTGCAAACATGAATGCCAAAATAAATTAAATCGAATTACAACAGCTAGACAAAACTAATAATTCTTTAAAAGTTTGTCCTTCTGTTACCAAAAAACCTGAAATAAATGCCAGATTCTTTCCCTACAAATAGAGTGGAGAATACGGACTTCCAAGCTTTGTCAAAGAAAATTCATAAAACCATGGCTACCCATGAACGCTACTCAAACAATACTTTTTGATGAACTTTCTTAGCTAAAAGATACGAGCCTAGACCTAAATCAAAATTTTGTCAACAATTTTTTTGCAAAACTGTGCTGAAAATTATTTTCATGATAAAGTCGGAGGGTTTGCGTCAGTATCGCCTTTGCGGAAACGGAGCAACTGCTTGCGCAAATAGGAATGACGTTTAGGAGGATAATCGACATCACTGGCTGCCTTACGGATAATCTCAATCGCTTTCTTTATTTCACCGGACTGAAAATAGGCTTCGGCCAAAGTATCTAAATTATCTATTGTAGGCAACAGTTCCACCGATTTTTGGGCTAAGCCCATACCCTTCTCAATATTACGCAACGGCCTGTCTTGCGCCGTTAGATAGATCCAGGCGAGGTTGTTCAGTACCAAATCGTCGTCTGGACGCATAGCAATTATATTTTCATAAAGCTCAATAGTTGCGGCTTCGTTGCCTAATAAAGTTTGAATGTTGGCCAGGCGAAAACTGACATCAAACGCCTGAGGATGTTTCTGTAAAAATTTGCTGTAGTGCTTACGGCTTTTTTCAAAATTTTCCAGTCTCTCATTGACCCATCCCAAACGGGCATGAATCCAGGCGTTGTCCGGAAGTGCTTTTGAAACGACTTCAAAATGTTTTGCCGCCAACTCTCTATTACCCAGCATTTCATGAAAGTAGCCCCACTGTTCATGCATCCATGGTGGAAGATGTTTTGATGTCAAATCCTGTGGTTCCATGATAATTTCTGCCGGAGCGCCTTCTAACAAGTAGTGTAAATTTTTCAAAACCTGCCGAGTAAAAGGATCGGTTCGAACCGCAGTGATTTTCTGCCAGGCTTTATCAGGAGTTTGACTCACAAGTGCTTTTAAAACAGGGATCAGCACAGAAAGTTCTTCACCGATCCAGCGGCGCTGTTGAACTTCAGGCTGCAAAAGCAAATGGAGATTCCAGGCCCAGAGACTGCCGGGATTTTCATACAGCGCTTGTGTTATGTTCAGCCGTGCTTCTTCAATTTTGTTCAATTTCCATTGAGTAAATCCCAAATGTGTCAGCAGCATAGAATTATTTGGACGCAATTTCACCAGTTTTAAAAAAACTTGTTCCGCCTCCTGCCAACGTTCCTGCAGTTTGTACAAACGACCTTGAGTTTGCAATAAGCCCGGGGAATCTTTGTGAAGTTCGAGACCTTTATTGAGTAAGTCCTCCGCCTCTGAAAATTGCTCCTGTTTCAATTTCAGTTGGGATAACTCGAGGAGTGCCCATTCAGAATCAGGTTTTTGCTTGAGGAAGTTTTTAAGTTCTTTTTCCGCTTTTTCTACATTTTCTGTTTTCAGTAATAAACCAATTTTTTGAATATGTGCCCATTCAAAATCAGGTGAAACAGCCAACGCTTTTTCAAACCAAATCAAGGCTTTTTCTGGTCGTTTTAAGTTATTTTCATAATAACCTATTTTAGCAAGCGCAGCGGAATTGTTGGGTTCCAACTGAACAAAGGACGACAAAACATTTGCGGCTTTTTCAAAAAGCCTGTGTGATTCATAGTAAGAAACCAGTTTCTCAATTAACTTGGTTTCTGTCGGAAATTCTTCCAGTCCACGTAAAAGAGTATCCTCACCTTTTTCAAACAAAAACTCTTTCCAATACAAGCTGTTCAGGCGATTGATGACCAGCAGGTTTACCGGAAAATTTTTCATCAGCCATTCATAACGTACAATTGCCTCTTCATTTCTTTCGAGCATTTCAAGTACGTGTCCGACCTGCTGAAGTGCCCATTCGTTTTTCGGATCATTTTTTAATCCTTCTTCAAAAGAGAACAGCGCGGACTCCCATTTTTCCTGGGAGAGGAAAACAACTCCCAAACGGAAACTGGCCCAGGGATAATTCGAGTTTAATTCAAGTGCGCGTCCAAGGTGTTTTTCTGCCAAAACAAACTGATTCTGTGTCCAGGCCCAATTTCCATAATGCGCCTGTACCCAGCTATTTTCCGGAAACAATTTGAGCATATGTAAAAGAGTTTGCCGAAGAGCTTCCGAAATTTTTACTGAGTTTTCCTGACTTGCATGATCCAGCTCTTTTTCCTGTAAAACAGTAAATCGACGGAGGTATAGTTTTGATTCCGGAGAAAGCTCAACTGCGCGCAGCATCGCCAGTTTTGCCTTGTTCATATCAGCGCGTCTTTCCCACAAAGCAGAAATTCGCAACCAAAGTTCGGGGTTCCGGTTATTGATTTCACTGGCGGCAATAAACGCGGCAAGTGCCTGTTCAGAATGATCCGGAAGATTTGGAGCAGTCTTCCGGTCTAAAATCACTCCTTTAAAAAAAAGAGCTTCAAATAAATCCGGCATTAAAGCGAGTGCTTTTTGTATATCATTAAGGGCACTCTCCGGTTTTTCCATGCGCCAGTATAGTTGGGCACGATCTAAATGAAGCAGTGCTTCGTCAGGATGTTTGCGGATTTGCGTGGAGTAATATTTTTCGGAATCACTAAAATAACCTAGACCTTGAAGAAGCCCGCCCTCCAATCGGATGAGTGCGATCGAATCCGGAATCTGCTTCTGGCCTATACGGAGCACCGAAAAAGTTTCGGTGTAACGTCGCTGACTTTCAAGATATTTGGCCAGTCGGACGTAACCTAATTCATGTCCGGGATGAATCCGGATTGCACTGCGTAATCTACTTTCCTGTGCATCTCGAGGGGGAATTAAAAATCCCTGGCAACCTGAGGAAAACCAAAATATCCAAAAAATAAATAGACCAAATACTATACGGTTTCTCATACAAACATTTATCATCCCGCAGATTTTAGTCCCTGGTATGGAACCTCCCAGTTTGGCAGCATAGGTTCCAGTCCGAAATTCAATCCTCCTATCTTTTCAATCACAACCATCAATAACTCTGAAGTTAATACACCCTCAGGATATACCAATAAAAGTGGGTAATATTCTGTTTTTCCAAACTGTTTTTTTATTCTTATATTTAGTTGCAAGAGTTGAAACAAATATGTAAGCAGTTTCGGATTTTCTCCCTGAAGTTGATCCAACAATTCATCAAGACTAAGGCTGTAATCCTCATTTTCAAACATATTATAATATTCAACACGATCCGCGTAACAGCGTATGAAAATTGGTTTGACATAACCTGGCGCGCCCACCCATTCAAACTGTATGCGTTTTGGTGTTGAGGGTGAATCTGCGTCTTGTGGAACTACAAGTAAAAAACTGATGGAAAGAAAAGCCAATATCCCCATTGTGCTGAGCAGGACACTCAGAAATGGAAAAAGAGTCACTCTGGGTGATTGAGAGACATGCCTCATTGATTTGACGATGGGTGGTTGGCCGTTTGATCTTGCTTGTCCTGCATGACTTCTTTCTTCATTTTAGCGGACTTTTCTTTCTCACTTTCTTCTTTTTTGCTGTTACTCATTTCAACTTTCGCGTCAAATAACGTTTCGCTGAAATTTTGTATCAAAGGTTGCAATCCGCTAACTTGTGCAGCCAAACCTCTTGAATGCTGTTCCACGGATTCAAGCACAGGTGAAACTTGTTTTCGCCAATTTTCGGAAAATTCCGCCATTTGCTCCAGATGTTCACTAACAGCGTCATCCAGCAGATCATCTCCGGGACGTACATGTAAATTAGGCAGCAAATCTTCCAGACAGTATTCTTCGACACTGAGCAGCAAATCATCCTCATTTTTGCGCAAAGAAGACGCGAGCATCATAATTGGTACAACACCGACAAGCGCAATGAATGTGGTGCTGAACGCGACCGACAAACCGCTTGTAACTCCGCCGAGGGCTGAACGCATTTGCGTGTTCAAATCTGTACCGTTGGTACTGCGAATGAAATCTGAAAATTCGCCGATTGATTGTCCAATTCCAAAAACTGTGCCGATAAATCCAAGAATTGGAATTGCCCAGATAAACACATTTAAAAGTGCATAGCCGCTTTGCATACGGTTGTGGTCGATCTCTGCCTGGTAATTCAAAATCGAAGTTATTTCCTCCTTTTTTGGAATGGCTTTCAGATGCCTTAAGGTACGGCGCACTCTCCGGAAAATGATGCTGTCCTGAAATCTTTTTACTTTTTGCTCCTGCATAAACTGGCTGATTTCCAAAATCCGTTCATCAACATCCTTTACGTAAATTCCCTTTGACAAAGAGTCATGCAGAACTTGATTCCTGAAAGCCACATAGGCCCTATGCTGTTGGCGAAACTGATGCCACTTGAAAAAAATCAAAAATAAAGACCAAAGTATAAGTGCAAAAATTGTTTCTGAGATGCGTCCGGAAAACAATTGATGCCAATATTCGCTGCGAATTATGGGCATCGGAAAAACCAGATAGAATATTCCGGTGAATAACAGACTTAAAATTAGTGCCTTGAAGGTATTTAACGATTCCATTCCGGGCGGTTCCGCCAAATATGCATGGCAATTTTGACAATATGCCGCGGTGTCTGAATTGGACCATCCGCATTTTAGACATTTCATTTGTTGACCAATTTCTGAAATGAGTTTTTTTTGAATTGAAACTACTCCTACTTGACCAGACTCAAGCATTTATTTATCATGAAGAATAACATATTCAAAAAAATAGTTATATTTCCAAATTCCAAATGCCAAAACTGGACAATATAAAAAACTGGACACGTCAAAATCTGCGCGAGTGGATGGTGGAAAAAGCCAAGACACAGAGTAAGGTACAAGCATACCGCGCGGATCAGGTTTTTTATTGGCTTTATCAACAGAGGGTTGGAAGCTTCTCCGAAATGCTGAATCTTGGCAAAGAAACCCGGAAAATGCTCGAAGAGAATTTTTGGATAAGTTCACTCAAAAAGGCAGAGGAACAACATTCTCGGGATGGTTCAATCAAGTACCGTTTGTTGCTGGAAGACGGAAAAAGCATTGAAGCGGTTTTTATGCCCCACACGAACCACAATACGATCTGCGTTTCATCTCAGGTAGGATGCGGTATGGGTTGTGATTTCTGCATGACCGGTACGATGGGCTTGATCCGTAATTTAACAACAGCAGAAATTATTGATCAGGTATTGGCAGTTTATCATGATATTCCGGCAGAACAAAAATTGCGGAATCTCGTTTTTATGGGAATGGGCGAGCCCTTTCATAATTATCAAAATCTAATGCAGGCTCTGGAAATTCTGACTGATGAGCACGGATTTAATTTTTCGCAGCGCCGTATCACCGTTTCCACTTCCGGACTCTTACCGAAGATCCGGAGATTCGGTAATGAAAAAATAAAAGCCAATCTGGCAATTTCCCTGAATGGAGTCACAGACGAAGTGCGCTCAAAACTGATGCCTGTAAACACTGCATACAATTTGGAAAAACTGATGAAGGTTTGCAGTGAATTCCCACTGGAATCACGCAGACGTATCACATTTGAATACATTCTGATTCGCGATCTGACTGATTCAATTGAAGACGCGAAAGGTTTGATTCGTTTGTTGCACGGACTTAAATTCAAAATAAACCTGATTCCATACAACTCTGATCCGGCAAACAAATACCAAGCGCCGACTGAAAAACAATCCCGGAAGTTTCAAAAGTATCTGCTTGATCATAATGTGGTGGCGCCTCTGCGAATTTCGAAAGGGCAGGATATTCAAGGCGCGTGCGGACAACTTGTAGTTGCTGAAAATCAACAGACAGAATTAATTTTTGATAAAAATAAACTTCTTGCAACTGAGATGGCAACTTGATGGCTGATTTCAACAAGACCGCTGAGTCGGAAAGTCCACTTGAGGAAATATCAGAGTTGGTGGAGGAACATGGTGATTTGCTTTATCGTTTTGCACGCAACCGAGTTAACAGCCACGAACTTGCGGAAGATTTGGTACAAATTACTTTCATTTCCGCATTGAAAGACTGGGAGTGTTTCAGGCGTGAATCTTCAGCAAAAACATGGCTTGTGAGTATTCTGCGTCACAAAATCATTGATCATTACCGTAGGAAAAAACCGGAATCACTCGAAGATTATCCTGATGGCGGTGAAGTTGTAACGCAATCCGCCATTGAATCAACAGAGATGGTTCAGGATACAGAATCAATTCGACTTAATCCGGAAGAAATTCTGGAGCAAAAAGAATTACGCCTTACTCTCCGAGAATGTCTGGATGCCTTGCCTGAGCAATTTAGACAAGTTTTTGTGATGCGGGATATTGAAAATGAATCAACAGAAACGATATGCAGGGAACTGGATATAAGTGCCTCTAATTTCAGCGTGTTGATGTTCCGGGCACGTTCACTACTGAAGGATTGTTTTTTGAAAAAAGGCTTTCCCTCACTTTCTCTAAAATAAATACTAATGGACATTGTAAGAAACCCAATCTGCATTCGACATTATTTTCAGTGCAGTATTCGCCTTCCGGATCAACCACTGCCAACTCCAAAATACAAGGAGGAATTTTGAAATTTATGCTTACTTGTGAGGAAGCCTCGTTGCTTTTGTCAGAAAAAATGGATGTTTCGCTTTCGCCGATAAAACGCTTGCTCCTGCAGACTCATCTGCTGATGTGTCGCAAATGCACTGCCGTTAAAGAACAAATGCTTGCACTGCGTAAAATTTTCCTAGGTCTGGACGATGCTTCTGCAAATGAGGAAATTAAATTGCCGGATGAATCGAGAGAACGTATCAAACAAACATTGCGCGAGCAGTAAATTTTAATTAATTTGTTCTCTCCTTATAATTTCCTTTCCTGTCACATTGGAATAATTTCAAAAATATGACTGTTAATAAAAAGCAGATCAAATTTATTTTGTTGATTGCAATTTTTTCCATTGCCGTTGTATTCTTCTTCGCCTTCGATTTCCAACAGTATTTTTCTCTCGAATATCTAAAATCTTCAAAAGCATTATTTTCTTCATATTACATGAATAACCCCCTTTTGATGCTGGGCGGTTTTTTTATGATTTACGTAATCATGACCGCCTTTTCACTTCCAGGCGCGGTCTGGATGACTTTGGGCGGCGGCGCATTTTTCGGCTTGCTGAGCGGCACAATAGTAGTTTCATTCGCCAGCACAATAGGCGCGACACTCGCCATGTTAATTTCCAGATTTTTGTTGCGGGATTGGGTTCAGGGTCGTTTTAAGCAACAAATGCAAACCATAAATTCCGGCATAGAAAAGGACGGTGGATTTTATTTATTTACTTTGCGCCTTTTACCGGTTGTACCATTTTTTGTGATCAACATGGGCATGGGTTTGACTCCGCTACGCGCTTTCACCTTTTACTGGGTGAGCCAGTTGGGAATGCTTCCGGGAACCCTGGTTTATATCAACGCCGGTTCAGAACTCGCAAAAATTGAATCTTTAGGCGACATACTTTCACCGACACTAATTGGCTCATTCGTCCTGCTGGGAATATTTCCGTTACTGGTAAAAAAACTAATTTCATTCATTGAAACAAAGCGGGGAAAAGCAAATGCCTAAAACAGATTATAACCTTATTTGCATCGGCGCGGGTTCCGGTGGACTAATCAGTTCTTTTATCGGAGCCGCAGTCAAAGCCAAAGTTGCCTTGATTGAAAAACACAAAATGGGAGGCGATTGCCTCAACACCGGCTGTGTTCCCAGCAAGGCTCTCATCAGCAGCGCAAAGGCTGTTCAGCTGATGAAAAAACATTCCCTCTACGGTTTGAAAAATGTAAGTTACGAAATCGATTTTGCTCAAGTGATGGAACGGGTACAGGACATCATCGCTAAAATCGAACCCCATGACAGCGTGGAGCGTTTTACCTCACTTGGTGTAGAATGTCATCTCGGCGAAGCCACCATTCGCACCCCGCATGAAGTTGAAGTCAATGGTCGTGTATTGACGACAAAAAACATCGTGGTGGCAACCGGCGCAAGTCCTTTTATTCCGCCTATTCCGGGCTTGGAAGATGTTCCGTTTTCACATTCAGACAATCTCTGGCAACTCCGTAAACAACCAAAACATCTGGCTGTGATCGGCGGCGGTCCAATCGGTTCAGAATTGGGACAGGCTTTCCGGAGACTCGGATCTGAAGTAACAATTATTAATCTTGATCGCGGAATTTTACCGCGCGAAGACTTGGATATGGTGCAGTTCATCCGTGATTCTTTTGAAAAAGACGGCATTAATTTGCTGGATGAAACAAGCATTGAGCGTATCGAAAAACTTGGAGACACATCACGAATTCATTTTTCAAGACACGGCGATAAACAACATTTGGATGTGGATAATATTTTGGTTGCCGTCGGACGTGTTCCAAACACTTCCGGCTTTGGATTGGAGAATCTGGGAGTGAAACTGAATAAAAACAAAACTATCAAAGTCGACAAGTATTTGCGCTCCAGCATTCCTAACATTTTCGCTTGCGGGGATGTGGCGGGACCATATCAATTCACTCACATGGCCGGACACCAGGCGTGGTATGCCACCGTCAACGCCCTTTTTGCGCCTTTCAAAAAATTTGCGGTGGATTATTCTGTTGTTCCGTGGTGTACCTACACCGATCCGGAACTGGCAAGGGTTGGACTCAGCGAGGATGAAGCAAAAGCAAACAACATTCCGCACGAAGTCACAACTTATGGCATCGACGATTTGGATCGTGCAATCACCGACCGTGCGGATTACGGCAAAGTCAAAGTCATTACTCCGCCCGGGAAAGATAAAATCCTGGGCGCGGCAATTTGCGGAGTTCACGCCGGTGATTTGCTGGCCGAATTTACTTTGGCCATGAAACACGGAATCGGACTCAACAAAATTTTGGGTACAATTCACCCCTATCCCACCATGTCAGAAGCAAACAAAATGCTGGCTGGTGCCTGGCGTAAAAATCACGCTCCCGCCGGCGTTTTACGCTGGCTGGAAAAATTTCACTCCTGGAGACGTTAATTTCGGCAACACATGAATAAAAATTAAAATCAAAAAACTATTATGGTTTTTGTAGCAATTTCTCAATGCATTTGAATCGGAAAATGATTCATAATTATAGAAATCAAATAGAGTTGACATTTTGAATTAACAGGGCTATTATCTAAATTAATCGGTTAAAACCAAAAATTTAATATAAATATTTTGGGTTAGCTCTATGATTTATAGAAATATTACCCCTCTGATATTACAAAGGGCGGATGACAACAAGGCTATTATCCTTGTGGGTCCGCGGCAGGTGGGCAAGACGACATTATTGCAAACTCTGTTTAAGGACACAAATCCGCCCCCCCTATGGCTTAACGGGGATGAGGTGGACACACGCGAGCAACTTTCTAACACTACATCTACACGCTTAAGAAATCTGATTGGTCATCACAAAATAATTGTCATTGATGAAGCTCAAAGAATCGAAAACATCGGTTTGACCATCAAGTTGATTGTGGACAATCTGGAGGGTGTGAAGGTCTTTGCTTCTGGATCATCTGCGTTTGAGTTGGCCAATCGAATCAACGAGCCGCTTACAGGACGAAAATGGGAATTTCATCTATATCCCCTCTCCTGGCAAGAACTGCAGTCGCATTATGGCGCAATCGATGAACGAAGATTGCTTGAAGATCGACTGATTTTCGGAAGTTATCCCGAAATAGTGACTCATCCGGGAGATCGTAAAGCACGTCTCCAGCAACTCGCTGACAGCTATCTTTATAAAGATATACTGACATGGGAACAAATCAAGAAACCAGATCGACTGGAGCGACTGTTACAGGCAATTGCACTGCAATTGGGTCAACAGGTCTCATACAATGAACTGGCTAGACTGACAGGACTTGATAACAGCACAGTCGAGCGTTACATTCTATTGTTGGAAAAATCTTTCATAATTTACCGACTTAGAACTTTTAGCCGTAATTTAAGAAATGAGTTGAAGAAAAGTCGTAAAATTTATTTTTATGACAATGGAATACGTAACGCGATTATCAATAATTTTAATCCGCTCATATTGCGTAATGATGTAGGCGCGCTTTGGGAAAATTATCTCATCACCGAACGAATGAAGTCCCGAAGCCACGCAAACATTAAGGCCAATCACTATTTCTGGCGCACACACGCACAGCAGAAAATTGACTACCTGGAGGAGTATGATGGACAACTTCGTGCTTGGGAATTTAAGTGGAAATCTTCGGGGCGAGCCAAGATTCCGAAAACGTTTATCAACAACTATCCGCAGGCCATATCCGATATTATCACACCAGATAATTACGAAAGTTTTTTGAACAACATGGACAATAACGAATAAACTTTGATCCCTGAAAATATTTTCTTTTCTCATCCCGGACTTGATCTGGGATCCAGATTTCGAATCCTGTTGAGAACAAGAATTGCGGACATTCACCTGGATTCAGTTACTACGCTTTTGCAGGAAGGCAGAGAGTTGCGCACTGCATTCCGGAAAGCCGAGTTATAATCTTTTCTTTTACTTCATTTTCATTCAACATATTGGCCATTCAGTTTTGTAATAATTATCTCTAGTGTTCGACTACAAAATCAGTGGAAACGCAACTCACATGCTGCCAATCTGCTGAAGATCGATGCCGATATGGAAAGTCCTAAAACCGTGTCATTGCTTACGAAGCGAGAAATCTTGTAAAAGTTACCACTATAATATCATTAAGATTTCTCCCTACGGTCGAAATGACAAATCGCGGATTACAGACTTTTGTGATGCCGTCAAGATTATCTAGCAATTTCCGGATGAACCTTTGCTGAAAGATTAACATGCATGGACTGCTTAAAGCAATTATGTGGGTCTTGATAATCTTTGTTGCAGTTACACTTCCGGCTTATATCTGGAGTACTCTTGACAGAGAATCCTATGAAAATATTTTACTTAAAAGCGTTTCGCCTTTATCTCAAAAGAGTCGAGACTCGCTTATGCAATAATGCTTTGCAGTTCATTTCCTTTTTAACTTTTCTCATTCAAAACTCAGATGAATATTAATTTCAATACAATTTCTTCCACCAAATCCGGAACTACTGCAAAACCGCTATATTATTTAATTATTACAATAATTTTTTTGCTACTCACTAGTTTTTCCGCCTACGGGAATTCGTGGGAGGACATCACCAAAAAAGCCAAAGGACAAACCGTTTACTGGAACGCCTGGGGCGGTTCCGAAGAAATCAATGCCTATATCAGCTGGGTAGGAAGTAGAGTCAAAGACGATCACGGCGTGATTCTCAAACACGTCAAACTTGCAAGCACCGCTGACGCAGTTTCAAGGGTTTTAGCGGAAAAAGCTGCGGGACGCACCAACAATGGTTCGGTTGATTTGATCTGGATCAATGGTGAGAATTTCGCCAAAATGAAGGAAAACGAATTGCTTTACGGACCATTTACGGAAAATCTCCCAAATTTCAAATTGGTTGATTTCAAAGGAAAACCAACGACGCTGATTGATTTTCATGTGCCAGTTGACGGTTACGAGGCGCCGTGGGGGATGGCTAAATTCAACTTTGTTTATGACTCAGCACGAGTTTCCGAAACGCCAAAAAGTATTCCGGAACTGCTGCAGTGGTCCGAAAGGCATCCGGGACGCTTTAGCTATCCGCACGTGACTGATTTTCTCGGTTCTACTTTTCTTATGCAGGCGCTGATTGAGTTGACTGAAAATCCGGAAGTACTGAATCATTCCGTAAAAAGCAAAGCGGCGTTTACCAAAACCACTGCTCAGCTTTGGAATTATCTGAATCAGCTGCATCCGCTGCTTTGGCGTTCCGGAAAAAGTTTTCCTGCCAGCAGTTCCGTTCAGCAGCAAATGCTCAACGACAGTGAACTCGACATCGCGCTTTCGTTTAATCCATCCGCGACTTCTGCGGCCATTGCCAATGGTTCTCTTCCGGAAAGCGCCCGAACTTTTGTGCTGAAAAAAGGTACGATCGGTAACACACACTTTGTCGCAATTCCTTTCAATTCCGGATCAAGTGAAGGTGCGATGATTGTGGCAAATTTCCTTTTGAGTCCGGAAGCACAAATGCAAAAACAAAATCCGCAAATCTGGGGGGACAGTACGGTTCTGTCAATCGCAAAACTTGCTGCGCAGGATCAGCAAAAATTCAAATCGTTGCCGCTCGGAATTGCAACTTTAGCACCGGAAAAACTCGGACCAACTCAGCCGAATCCGCATCCGGATTGGAAAAACCAACTTGACGCAGAATGGCAACGACGCTACGGGCAGTGAGTTTCCTTCCTGCTTTCCCCATTCTCACCAAACTTCTGTTTCTGCTTCCCATTTCGGCAGGACTATTCGGCGTCCTGCTTCCGGCCCTGGGCTACTTTCCTGACCTGGGCGGAAATCAATTTCATTTTGATATTTTCCGCCAATTGCTCGAACATCCGGCGCTTCCGTATTCAGTCTGGCTGACTCTTTTTTCTGGAATTGCCGCAACATTAATTTCCTTGTCTTTGGCAATTCTACTGGCCGCAATGCTTTCGCGCGAAAGTCTTTCCGGAAATAATAATAATAAAATAAACCGTTTATTTGTAATTGTGCGACGAGGTTTGATTCCTTTGATCGCGGTACCTCATGCGGCAATTGCCTTGGGGTTGGCGTTTTTAATTGCACCAAGCGGTTGGATTATTCGCTGGTTTTCTCTGCTGGTGCTGGGATGGGAAACACCACCTGAATTGGTGACAGTACAAGATCCTTTTGGTCTGAGTTTGATTTTCGGATTAGTCTTAAAAGAAACACCATATTTGCTGCTGATGATTCTTGCCGCCTTGCCTCAAATCCGTGCGCGGGAATACCTTCGCATCGGACAATCTCTGGGTTATGGGAATTTCCGCAGTTGGCTGAAACTGGTTTTGCCGCAGGTTTATCCCTTGATTCGGTTACCTGTTTTTGCGGTACTGGCGTTTTCTCTGTCTGTCGTTGATGTGGCATTGATCCTGGGGCCCACCACACCACCAACGCTTGCGGTGCTGATTTTACGCTGGATCGACAATCCGGATTTGTCATTTCGTTTTTTGGCATCAGCTGGTGCGGTTTTGCTTTTGGGACTCACAATGGCATCACTGATTTTTTGGCGTGTTTCAGAGTGGTTGCTCTTAATTAAATGGCGGAACTGGCTTTCAAACGGCAAACGTGGTTCCGGAAACGAAGCAAACAAACTTGCGGCAATGAGCGGTTTTCTTTTACTCGGAACAGCATTTTTCAGTGTGTTGGGTTTGGCATTTTGGTCTTTAAGTTTGCGTTGGCCGTATCCTCATGTTTTGCCGCAGATTTGGACACAGCGGAATTGGGAAAGGCACTGGAACAGTTTGCGTGAAACCGCGTTCACGACTCTGGAAGTTGGGGTGATTGCGGCAGTGATTGCACTTTTTTTAGTAGTGGGTTGTTTGGAAAATGAGCAGTGGCGGCGGGTCAGATTTTCATTTCGTTCGCAGTGGCTGCTTTATTTGCCCTTGTTGATTCCGCAGGCAACATTTTTACTCGGCATCCAAATTTTAGCGGTACGACTTGAAATGGACGGCACATTTCTGTTGCTCGTTTGGAGTCATTTACTGTTTGTTTTACCATATATTTTTCTTACACTGGCAGATCCATGGCGTAACCTGGATGCGCGTTTTCCACAGATCGGACAATGTTTGGGCGCTTCTCCGTTGAGGATTTTGTTCCGTATAAAACTGCCTTTGCTTTTGAAACCACTGCTCGTTGCGTCGGCTATCGGATTTGCCGTCAGCGTCGCACAGTATTTGCCAACTCTGTTCGCAGGAGGAGGACGCTTCGTCACACTCACCACTGAAGCCGTGAGTTATGCCGCGGGCGCAGACCGGCGTGTGATTGGTGTTTACGGATTCTTGCAGGCTCTGTTTCCGTGGATCGCGCTTTTGATGGCCTTAGCCATTCCACGCTGGCGTTTCCGGAACCGCGCTGCTCTGACATAAATTAAAAAATGCTAAAACTAGAAAATATTTCTCTGAAAATAGACGGCAAACCGCTGTTCCGCGCACTCAACCTTGAAGTGAAGGGGGGACATGTTACGACTATGATGGGACCCAGTGGATGTGGAAAATCCAGTTTGCTGTCCCATTTGTGCGGAACACTTCCGGCCATTTTTCAAACTTCCGGAAAGATTTGGTTGAACGGAAGGGAGTTGAATGAAGTCAGTCCACATGAACGAAAACTGGGGATTTTGTTTCAAGATGATCTGCTATTTCCGCATTTGTCTGTAGGAGAAAATCTGGCTTTTGCCCTGCCTCAAAAGATTAAGCGGACGGAACGTGGAGAAAAAATAGAACTAGCGCTGGAAGAAATTGAACTGTCCGGAATGTCCGCAAGAGATCCCGCAAGTCTATCCGGCGGACAACGGGCAAGAGTTGCGTTGATGCGCACCTTGCTGGCTGAACCGGAAGCCTTGCTGCTCGACGAACCCTTTTCCAAACTTGATCAGGAACTGCGTGGGCGCTTCCGAAATTTGGTTTTTGCTCATGCAGAAAAAAAACAACTTCCTACCTTACTCGTAACCCATGATCCGATTGATGCGGAGGCTGCGGGCGGAGATATTCTTGCACTCAACCGGCTTTGAAATCTGGATCCCGGATCAAGTCCTGGATGACAATAGAAAAATATTTTAGTAAACCCCAAATAAGATACAAAGTTGTTACGAATTTTCTGCATCTTCTTGCCATATTTGTTGCACAACTGTATAACAAAAGGCCGTCTCGTTGATTACCTTTCTCAATATTTTGGCTTTTCTGTGTGCACTGCTAACTTCCCTAGTCGTTCTTTTCAGTTCTCTATCTTTTCAATACTGAGCGCGCTGTTTTTCATTTCACAAACAACATTAGTTTGGCCACAAGATTTCAAACCACGTGCGGTGGTTATGGGATTAAACTCAGCTTCTGCACCAGGATTTTCGGAACAAATCTTGCTTCAAAATTTACGGAACGAATTAGCACGAAACTTTGATTTGAGCCGTCAAAGCGCTTTTGAAATAGCGTTGCACAAAATGGAACAGACTGCTGAACAACGTTCTTGTTTGCAACTAAAATGTATGCTGAAAGTACACTCCACATTTCCACGGACAAGTTTGTTTTTATTAGCAAGCAGGCCGGAAATTCAACGACTGACACTGGTCATGATTGGAGAAAATCGACGGTGGCGAGTCAAACATGAAGATTGCATACTTTGTGGATTGACTCCGGAAGAAAGGTTGACAAATGTCGTGCTCAGGATGGAAAGTTACGTGCGGCCGCCAATGGCAGTGGAGAACACAAATCCGCAGCCGTTTTCAAAGTTAGCTGCTTTGAAATCAGCAAGCATGACTGCTGACACTCCAAAAGCAAAAAGTAGCGCAAAAAAGATTTTGCCTAAACCTGAGCTGAGCAAAAGCGCTGTAATTCTGAAACAGAAAGACAAATTACCGCTGGAAGAGTTGCAATTCAAAATTGCCCAAAGACGCTACAATAAGTTGATTTGGAAAACAATCAAAAAAGATTTAATGTTTTTTCGGCAAAAGAACCGTAATCGCTCCATCAAGAACTTAAAAGCACGATTACGGCTGCAGATTGATAAATTTGGCAAGGTGATTGAAAGACGTTTATTAACAGCAAGCGGTTCCGAAAATTTTGATCATTCAATTCTTAATTCGGTTGATTTGCTGAAACTGCCTCCGCCGATGGAGCTTTTGATACGTCATCCACCTTATGTGGTTACAATACTGATTCAGCCTTGAATAAAAACAGTAGAATGAAAATTATTTCTGTGGAAGAACAAAATTCTGAAACGCTAAATCCTGAAGCAGGAGCCGTTGCTGTTAAAAAACCATCTCTTGCTCCAGGTGAGGCTTTGAATCTAGTTTTTGGCGAATATGCGGCCAATACTCAACGTGCTTATGCGCGTGCGTTCCGAAATTTGCAGGAATGGGCAGAGCTCAAGGAGCTGCGAGAAATGGAGAACTTCGAACCTCTCCGGATGCTCGAATTCAAAAACCACTTGAAATCCCAGGGCAAAAAAGCATCCACAATAAACCAAACCATGAGTGCCTTGCGTAAAGTCTGCAAGGTGCTGACAGAGTTTGGCTATCTTAAACAAAATCCTTTCAAAGCCTCAATCATCCGTGCGGAAAAAATTGACACGGCAACCAGTAAAGGGGCGCTCCAGGTTTCGCAGCTCAATGCCATGATAGAGGCAAATCAGGTTATGGAATACGACGTACGCACCGCGCGGTTGCTGCGATTTCGAAATGGACTTGTACTGAAATTTCTTTATCTAACCGCGGCGCGACGTGGCGAAGCGGCGGATTTGCGTTGGGATGATATCGTACAGGATGGTGCGTTTCACGTCGCCGTTCTACGCCAGACGAAAAGTGGTAAAGAGCAAAGGATCAAACTAAGACAGGAATTGTATCAAGAATTAACTGACTGGTGGACGTTACTCCAGGGCAGCGACATCGATTCTCCACATGTTTTTCCTTCACTCGGTTTCCGTACACTCGGCCATCAAATGACAGGAAAAGGAATTAATGACATTGTCTCAAGATTGGGAAAAGCAGTCGGTTTAGATATTTCAGCGCATTATCTGCGGCACACCGCAATCACACTTGCACTGGAGTTGGGCGAACCTTTACAGAAAGTTCAGTCCTACGCGCGCCATGCTTCCGCCAATACCACAATCCGTTACTTTCATGACCGACAACTTTTAGAAAAGAATCCTACCGACCGCCTGCCTTTGATTTAGTAAAATCATTTTCTTAAAGTTGATCTAAGCGGTTTAATTGATTTTTGCAGAGTGTTTTGTCATACTTTAATCACTTCACCTTGTAAACTCTTCAATTTTCTCTACACTTAATACCTCAAGCACCAAATCAAATTTAGTGTCCCATTTTTCAAACCAATTGTCCCAATAGTGAAACTGCTGAGACCTTAACAGGTTTATGCACTGAAAAACAATCTACATTTTCTCCTTCTCCGTCAAAATAAATTTGAACCGCAAATTCTGCTCCAGTTTTTTGCTGAAACCATTTCAGATTTGGATTTAGTGGAGCATTCTTTGAACTTTTAACTTCCAGCAAAAACCACGGGACTTGATCTCGTGTCACCAAAAAATCAATTTCTTTTCCTTCTTTGGTACGAAGATAGAATAAATCGAAATTACCGTGTCCTAAATCACTCCACCATTGGGTGGCTTTAAGTAGATGGCAGGCTACATAATTTTCCGCTCTTTGTCCCGCGTCCGGAATCATCGACCAGTCGCACAGGTAGGTACGTGGTTCTTTGCGAAGTGACGTGGCGATATTTTTATGCCATGGACGGATGCGAAAACAATAATAAAAGGCTTCCAAAACATCCAACCAACGCCGGATACTATCCACAGAAACCCTGATTGAACGGGCCAACGTACTGTATTTTGTTTCCTTTCCTGCTTGTTTACAGAGTAGGACTGCTAAAAGTTGAACCTGTTGAATTTCCTGAATATAGGTTGCGTCACGTATATCTTCACGCAGCAACTGATCTTGACGAAGATTCTGCCAGCGTTTAATAAAACGGTCATTTCCCCGTAAAAATGGTTCCGGAAATCCTCCGAAACGCCAGAGTGTTTTCAATTTTTCAGCATCCAATGGCATCGGAGACTGCAACAGTTTTCCAGAATCCACTTCTCCAGCTAACTCACGGATAGAAAGCGGATGCAGACGATAAGAAAAATAACGCCCCATCAAACTGTCGCCACCTTTCCTGTATTGATCGAGACTCGCGCTTCCTGTCACAAGAAAACTGAACTCATTTTCATAACGGTCAAAAAAACCTTTAAGAAAAATTTTCCAGTCTTTGTATTTGTGGAGTTCATCCAGAACCAGCAAAGGTTTTTCCGGAAAAATTTGATCTAGTCCCAAATATTGAATTATCGCGTCCGGCCCCTTCAAAATCATTTCCCGATGATCTACATCATCCCAATTCAGATAGTTGCCTTTTGAATTAAACTCCAGTAACAGTTGTCGCGCCAAGGTTGTTTTTCCAACCTGTCTTGCTCCGCTAACCAAGGCAATTTGCCTGTTATCCCGCAGTAATTGCGCTAAAGGTTGCATCCATGATCTTTCCATTTTTATCTCCATCGTAAAACAGTTATAACTATTTTACGATAGTCCCTAAATAAATACAAACAAAAAATTGACAAATTTTTGCCCGGTGGAGAAATTAAATTATAGTTGTCGCAAGGCGTTTCAGCTGCTTTTCAAGATTCAAGAAATGGGGCTCTACTGGGATTTTTAGCCGCTAAGTTCACTTAGAAACACTAAGGGTTTTTTTGAAGTTTTCTGCAGACAAGATTAACAGTTAAATAATTCCGCATTATTCATTCCTTACACAGAAGTAAAAAGTTGTCATTCCCGCGAAATCGGGAATCCAGGAACTTATAAAATCCTAAAATGCTTGTTCCAGACTTGATTGGAGAATAGATGTGCGATCCACTGGTGATAAAGTTATTAAACATTTTCACTGGATTCCGTATCAAGTCCGGGATGACAAAATTATGCTTTTAGTTTTGTAGGTCACGTAAAAGTCAGAATGACTCATTTGTTTGTCATTCCCGTAAAAGTCAGAATGACAACTAATTAAGAATACATCAAAAACTAACAAACCCAAATAAATCAAATCCTCAAAAACTGTTTCAAAATTATAATTAATTGATCTTGACAGGGAAAAGTATAAATGTGATACTATACTTAATGTGCCATTTTGACACTTATATGAAAGATAGATATGTCCACAATGTCCCCACGTATTACTGCTAGAGTTGACACTGAAACTCAGGCTTTATTAGCAAAGGCCGCTGCGCTTTCTGGAATTTCCAGCCTTAATTCATTTGTCTTAAATGCCGCAGTCGAGAAAGCAATAATAATTATCGATCAGGAGCAATCATTAAAACTCAGTCATCGTGATGCCCTGCTGCTGGTTAAAGCTTTGGATCAACCAACAAAAGAGCTTAATCGACTAAAAGAAGCCACACAACGTTATGCGACAAAAATCCAAGAATGAAATCTGTGTTACTGGATAAATCCAGGCATGACAGAAAGCGTTTTGATTGCGGAGTAAAAGCGTTAAACAATTATTTACAGTTGATGGCAAGTCAACAGCTAAAAAAGGATAATACCAGAACCTTCATTTTGGAAGATGAACAACATCCCCAATTTATCAAGGGTTATTATTCCTTGACCATGACGACTATTGACCTTAATGCTTTGCCTCCCCGCTTGCGAAAAAAACATCAAAACGCTAATTCAGCAGGTTTGATCGCACGACTTGCGGTAGATCGGCGTTACTCGAGAAAAGGTTTTGGCGAATGGTTGCTCGTTGACGCATTAGCAAAACTGCTGACTGCCAGTGAAACCGTAGCGTTCCCTTTCATCATTGTGGATTCTAAAGAAGGCATGGCGCCATTTTATGAAAAATTCGGCTTTAGCTCTTTTTTGGATACCCCTGATAAGTTATTCATTACAGTTGCGGACGTGAGGAACATTTTGTAGACCATTTTTTTAATACTTCTCCAATCTTGAAGAACCTTCAAAAAGTCAAAAACTGCGCAAAAGGTGTTTAAGCACAAAGCCACCGAAAGCACAGACTACTGTTTTATTATAATTTACTCTGTGGCTCTGTAGTGATTTATTTACAATTCTGTACTTTTTCCTAAAACATCAATAGTTGTCATTCCCGCAGAAGTGGGAATCCAGAAACTTGTAAGAATTTGAAATGCTTGTTTTTGATGTGATTGGGGAACAGCTTTCCGATCAGCTGGTGAGAAAGTTATTAAAAATTTCCGCTGGATCCCGTATCAAGTCCGGGATGACAAAATTATGCTTTTAGTTTTGTAGGTCACGTAAAAGTAATAATGACTCATTTGTTTGTCATAAGTGTTTAAGGGTATCTCTAAAAACCGTTTCCTGAGCGCGATGTCCTGAGCCTGTCGAAGGGGAGTCGAAGTGATTTTTCGGACTTGAATCCGGTTTCGAGAGATTTGCGCAGATCAGTATTTCTCTCACCATGAAAAAGCACATAATGAGCAGTCCTGACAACTTCTTCAATTTTGGGGCGTTTTGGAATGGAGTCAATATGGAGATATTTATCCTTAGTACGAGATTGAGGGATGCTGTTATCCAGATTAACAGTCCAAATCTCAGATTCAATTGCCAGCTCAATTTTGGAGAGAAATGTACACTGCTGCCAATACTAGACTGAGCGGATCATCAACTGCACCAACAATGGTCTAACATCGGAAATAGTTGGATTTCCGGGAGTCATTCCTGCTGATTGCGTTGCTGTTTGTCAAGAATCAGGGTTTTTCATTGTTCCTTTTTAAATGCCGACTTTCTTCGCATTTTCCGGATAATACTTTTTTTGATTTTCTTCCTCGGATTCCAGAATCCTATTGCGTCCAGCGTTAATTCAAGCAAGCGTAATTTGGTATCCAGTCTGTAGCGCCGTGAAGAAGGTGGACTGGTGTCAATCACAAAATTTGCAGTGTCTAAAACTTTCTTCACTTTTGGGCGGTTGGGCAGAGTTTCCGCTTTCAAGTAACGGTCGAGTGTTCGTGTACGCAGACTTGTTCCATCAATGTTAATTTTCCAGACTCCGGAACGTTCCGCCAGGTTTGCCTTGTTTCCTCCGCTGAAAGAGTACCAGCAATCAATTGTATCATTCATCAACTGCGTGATTTGCACTTTCACTTCTTGACTTATAGTCAACGCGTCTTCTTCCTCATTTTCCAGTTTCACTTTGACTTGTGACGGTGGTGTAAAGCCTAATTCTTTTTCAACTTTGCTTAATATCCTGGTCAATTGTCCCGGCACAAAGGGCTTGAGCGCAAGTCCGGAAATGCCCCAATGGACAGCTTCAGCAGAAGCTTCCAAGTCTGCAAATCCGGAAACGAGTACGACAGGAAGGGGGATCCCTGCGTCACGTATCTTACGAAGTAGTTCAAGCCCGTTCATACCGGGCATTATCAAGTCCAGCAAAATGGCATCAAACTGAGTTGGATCTTCCTCAATTATTTTCCAGGCAATTTTGGGATCCATAATGCTCTGTACCTCGTGATTAAGTGCTAACAGAAACGAGGTCATGGCCTGCCCATAATTCGGATCGTCATCAATGATCAGTAACTTCATGTAATTTTTCCTGAACTTTAATAATTAATCCGTGCTGCGAAAGTGATGCTCTCAAAGCAAGCTCTTAAACTCAAAACTTGCGAAAAGAAAAACTCTGTGTCAGTTTTTAATTGTGCTTAAATTTAACACTTTTTTTCAGGAGTACAACTTTTTTTCTGGTAAAAAAATAATCCCTCCCGCAGATTTATATAAATAGTATTTATTTCAGTATTTTATAGTTGATTTTACTAATTGTTAATTTGGTCAGGTCAATCTTATATTTTTTATATTACTGAATTTATTAAGTTTTAAAAAACGAGACTCTTCATTTTTTACCAGCACTGGTAAAAAATAGAGGCTTTTTGGTAAAAAATGGAAAAATTTTTGTTGCATTTTTTTACAAAAAAACGCATTTAGCAGACATATAGAAGAAAAAATGGCAAAAAAAGACTACGGTTTTTCGACCGATCTGCTCTGGGAAACGCTTTGGGAAAGTACGGATGATGGTTTGGTAATTGTGGACAAAGACGGAATAATCAATGAGGTAAACGAGGCCTCAATTAAGATTCATTGCATCAATTTTAAAGGAATGCATATTTCAGAATATGCCAAAGCCATAGAGCGCTTTAGCGTTGGAAAAAATACACCTGCCGCCGTTGCAGAATTGATGATTTCCAGGGCATTAGTTGGCGAGAAAACACAGAAAAAACGCTGGTTTTTACGCAGTGCCGCTCGGCCGGAAGGCTATTACTCAGATACAACAGGTCACACTATCAGAAATGAAAAAGGGGAAATCACCGGTGCCTTTGTTATCATTCGGGACGTGACGGATTTTGTGAGGCAAGAGCAAAAAGCACAGCAAAACTACAAAGAACTGCTCCGGGAATCTGAGGTTTTGTGGGAAGCAATTCCGGATTTGGTTTTTCGGATTTCGAAGGACGAAGTCTATCTGGACTTCCGGATTCCGCAACATGAAGATTTGATTGCGTCCCAGAAGAAACTGATAGGTTCTCGTCTTGAAGATCATTTGAATGATGACTACGGCGCCCTGACAAAATGGAGGAAAGCTATTCATCAAGCCCTGGAAAGCGGAAAATTACAAACGACTGAATATGTTTTAGAATTTCCTGAAGGGCTGCGTTATTTTGAAGCCCGTATTGTGCCGAACGGTACGGAGGAGGTTGTGTCCATTGTGCGCAATGTAAGCACTCAAAAGGAGTCACAAAAACTAATTCAGGAGAGCGAATCGCGTTTCCGTTCAATTGCTGAAGCAATAAGCAATCCGGTGCTGATCAGCCGCTTAAGTGACGGGAATATTTTATATGCTAATCAACGGCTTTACGACGCACTCAAACTGAAAAACGTGGATTTGGTTGGAAAACCTACAACTGACTATTACGCGCATCCGAAAGAGCGTCTAAAAGTAATTGCAGAATTACGGAAGCAGGGTCATGTTTATGACTGGGAAATGGAATTGGTGCGGCCCAATGGTGAGCATTTTTGGGTGCTGTTTTCCGCATCCACTTTAAACTATTCCGGTGAAGCGGCCTTGATTGCCACTTATGTGGACATCACTGAACGGCGCATCGCACAGGCGCAGTTGATCCAAGCCTCAAAAATGGCGACACTCGGAGAGATGAGCGCAGGTGTGGCCCATGAAATCAATACACCTCTGGCGACTATTCGACTCTCTTCCCATAATGTTCAGCAAGCATGGGAAACTAAAAATTATACTGAACTCAAAAAGAATCTGGATTTAATTGACGATGAAGTGAACCGTACTTCAACGATCATCCGGCAAATGCTAAATTTCAGCCGCAATGCTGAACAGGACAAGTGGGAGATCATGGATCTGCGTAGAGTCATGGAGCAGATTTTTCTCATGCTGAAACGGCAACTTGAGGCCGCTGGAATTGAAATTGGAATCCAACTGGGTAGGGGTAAATTGCCCGTTTATGGTAACACAACACAGTTGCAGCAGGTCTTTTACAATCTGGCAAGCAACGCAAAGGATGCTGTGAAAGGCTCTTCCACAAGGAAAATTGAGTTCCGCATAAAACGTCGTAAAGGAAAAGCGATTTTTGAAATAGAGGATAACGGTGAAGGTATTGCTCCAAAATTTTTGCCGAATATATTTGAACCGTTTTTCTCCACCAAACCTCTCGGCAAAGGAACAGGGCTCGGTCTTTCAATCTCAAAAAAAATTATCCTGACACACGACGGCAGCATCGAGTGCAAAAGCAAAGGTTCCGGACAGGGTGCGCTTTTCCGTGTTTTTTTACCACTGAAAGATAATAGAGTTTGAAGGAGGCAAACCATTCACTCTACAAATCCGCCTTTAGTCATCTTGACCGGATCCAACGCACTGTCTAGTTCTTCTGCCGACAAATCACACATTTCCAAAGCAACTTCCTTGAGAGCGCGATTTTCCGCAAAGGCTTTTTTAGCAATTTTGGCCGCAAGGTCATAACCGATTAGTGGATTTAGAGTTGTAACCAAAATCGGATTTTTGCCTACAAGACCCTTGATGTGATCCTCTCGTACCACCAAACGCGAAACTGAGCGTTCTGCCAAATTACGTGAAGCATTGGCCAAAAGTCGGATTGATTCCAGCAAACTGTGTGCAACCATCGGCAGCATCACATTCAATTCAAAATTTCCGGAAAGACCGCCGACACTGATCGCGGCATCATAACCGATTACCTGCGCGCAAACCATCGCCATTGATTCTTCAATCACCGGATTTACTTTTCCGGGCATGATCGAAGATCCAGGTTGAAGTGCGGCAAGTTTAATTTCTCCGAGACCGCCATTTGGTCCGGAATTCATCCAACGCAAATCATTGACAATTTTCAGCAGACTGACCGCCAGAGTTTTTAATTGTGCTCCCAAAGCAACCGGTGCGTCCACGGTTGATTGTGCTTCAAAATGATTTTCCGCTTCACGAAAATTCTCTCCGCAAAGTTTTGACATCTCTGCCGCAAATTTAGGCGGAAATTCCGGATCAGTATTAATCCCGGTGCCGACCGCCGTTCCGCCCATCGGCAACTCTGCCATTTGCACCAAAGCTGATTCGATACGTTTAATGCCTAATTCAATTTGACGTGCGTAACCTCCGAATTCCTGCTCAAAAGTAAGCGGCATGGCATCCATCAAATGAGTACGGCCGGTCTTGACCACATGCCCATACTCGGCTCCTTTTTTCAAAAATGTTTCGCGTAAAATTTTAAGTGCCGGAATCAAAGAATTTTTGGCCTCAAGATAACCCGCAATCCTGATGGCAGTCGGGAAAGTGTCATTTGAACTTTGGCCAAAATTTATGTGATCATTCGGATGAACCTTGACCGACAACTCCGGAACCAGTTCCATCGCACGGTGCGCAATCACTTCGTTCGCATTCATATTACTCGACGTTCCGGAACCAGTTTGATATATATCGATTGGAAAGTGTTCGTCCAGCTTGCCGTCAATTACTTCCTGTGCCGCCAATTGAATTGCGTGCGCTACATCTTTTGGAATATTGTCCAGTTCTGCGTTAACTTTTGCCGCACCCTGTTTGATCACACCCAAGGCATGTATCAACGGACGGCTGATACAGATTCCGCTGACTGGAAAATTGTCAACCGCTCTTTGGGTTTGCGCCCCATAAAGTGCTTCCTGAGGAACCTTGACTTCCCCCATCGAATCTTTTTCGATGCGATATTCGCTGCTCATTTGTTCCTTTTTATTTGTATGTTAGTAGAAATTTATTTTAGTTTTTGATGGAATCGTTAAAATGTCCTAAAGTTGTGTTTCAGAGTTATAAGGAAACCATCATGTTTGATTTTTTGAAATTCTAATTGTATTTTTTTAGGCCAGCACTCCACCGTCAACAGTGAAGGTGCTGCCTGTGACGTATGACGCCGCATCAGAAACTAAAAATAACACCATTCCGGACATTTCACTCGGCTGTGCAATTCTTCCCAAAGGAATTTGCTGGAGAACATCTTTCATCATCTCTTTATTCTGTGTCAATTTAGAGGCGAATTTAGTATCAGTCAGTCCGGGCAGCAGAGCGTTCACACGAATTTTGTCGCGACCAAGTTCTTTGGCAAAAGCTTGTGTCATTGAAATGAGTGCTGCCTTGGTAATGGAATAAATACTTTGGTTATGCATCGGAATGCGACCGTTGATTGAAGAAACATTAACAATGCTTCCTCCTTCGTGTAAGGCTCGCTTTTCCCGCATTAATTTTGCCGCATGCTGACTCATGAAAAACGGCCCCTTCAAATTCACATCCAGTGTTTTATCCCACGCCTTTTCTTCCGCGTCCAGAACTGAACCAAAGAAAGGATTGGTTGCCGCGTTATTCACCAGTATATCCAGTCTGCCGTGTGTCTTACGAATGTTATCAAAAAGAGTTTCAATCTGCGCTAAATCTCCATTATGACAAACCATTCCGGACGCCTTATTTCCAGCATTGTTGATAAGTGCTTCAACTTGCTTAATATTTTCTGCCTTGCGGCTGGTCAAAATGACATGTGCGCCAAACTCAGCCAAAATCTGCGCAATCGCAGCGCCAATCCCGCGGCTTGCACCGGAAACTAAAGCGACTTTGTCCGTCAAATTAAACATCGATGGTATTTCCATATAAGCTCCTTTTTAAGTGTTTAGCATATTAGCGTTTGCTGTTTGAAGACGCAATGCGGTTCTGAACAAGACATAATGCCTGAAAAGGCTTGCATGGAATTTGCGTTGCCACTTGAAATCATTTTTTATAGACTAATTGAAATGATACTTTGACGCTAATATCAAAAAGTAATAAAAATTTTCTCTAATAGTTTTTAGAAAAAAATGGCAAACTGGCTCGCTTTAACAGTGGTAACAATCTTGGTGATGGTTGCGTTTCGCATGAAGAAACCACCTGACGAAAAATTGGAGCCGCCCTCAAATTTTGTCATGTTTTTTAATCCAATGCAGGGAGAAGGAGATTTGTTTATTGGTGGAGTGCTAGTCATATATTTTTCTTCCAGAGTTTTTTTGACATTATTTCAAACCTTAAGATCAGTTTTTTAGTTGTCAATATGCTACGACATTTGCTGCTTTTGTTATTGACTTTATTTCAGGACAATTATGTGCGCTATGGCGCCTTGCTCGGCGCACTGGCCGGATTTTGGAGTCCGGAAATTTTGCAGGGTGAAGCCGCGACAAATGCAATTATTTTCGGATTCATCGGCTGGGGAGTCGGTGCTTATCTGGCCAATAATAAGGCAGAAAAAACACTTTACAAACAAAAAAAGAAATTCCGTGTCTTTCAGGGTGGCCGCTAATACAAGATTTCTCGCTTTGCTCGAATTGACACGGTTTTAGGTTTTTTATAGGACAGCAACAAATATGATAAAGCCATGGAAACCAAAAACTTTTTAGGCACAAAATTCCCCATCATCCAGGCGCCGATGGCCGGAGTTCAGGACAGTGCTTTAGCAATTGCTGTTTCAAATGCCGGTGGTTTGGGCTCCCTTCCCTGTGCTATGCTCGCTCCAGAAACACTTCGTGTAGAACTGAAGGCATTAAAATCCCAAACCGTGAAACCTTTTAACGTCAATTTTTTCTGTCATACTCCTCCTGAACCGAACATTGAGCGAGGACAAAAATGGCTGGAAATACTGAATCCTTATTTCAAGGAGTTTAAGCTTAATTCCGCAGACATCACAAAAGACGCCGGACGTGAACCATTTAGTGTGGAAACCGCTGAAATTTTAGCTGAATTTAAACCTTCATTCGTTAGTTTCCATTTCGGTTTGCCTGCAAGAAATTTGCTCAAACGAGTCAAGGACTGGGGCGCAACCATATTGGCCAGCGCAACCACCATTGAAGAGGCAAAATGGCTGGAAACAAATGGCGCTGACGCAATCATTGCGCAGGGAATAGAAGCTGGAGGTCACCGAGGAATGTTTTTGTCAACTGATCTTTCAACTCAAATTGAAAGATTATCTCTTGTAACACGACTAATTGAGCAAATGAAGTTACCGATAATTGCTGCCGGAGGAATTTCATCTGCAAAGGATGTGGCAGAAGCCATTTCGTTGGGTGCATCGGCAGTGCAGATCGGAACGGCATATTTGCTTTGTCCGGAAACAAAAACCAGTCCGATACATCGGGCTGCCTTGAAAAGCGAAGACGTAAAAGAAACCGTGCTGACCAACATTTTCAGCGGCAGACCGGCGCGAGGACTAATTAACCGTTTCATTAGAGAAATTGGTCCAATTAACGCGGACGCACCGGAATTTCCCTTGGCTTCTGCCGCAGTCATGGCAATTCGAAAAAAAGCGGAAGCTGTCGGTTCCGGAGATTTTTCACCGCTTTGGTGTGGACAAAATGTCAGCGGTTGCCTGGAAATTCCTGCTGCCGAATTAACACTGAAACTTGCTGCTGAACTTTAAAAATTAGCTTCACTAAGAATGATGACTTCGTAAAAACTCCTAAACTAATTATTTGTCATCTCGAACTAAGAGAGATATCTTAATAATATCAGTGCTTAACATAAAATAGATTTCTCGCTTTGTAAGCAATGACAATTTATGTGTTTTAAAGTTTTTACGAAAGCAGCAATATTTAACAAATCAATTCTTTAAAATTCAAGTGGGTAACATGCGAAAAACAATCATACTTCTTGGCTCATTTTTCCTGCTGATTTGGTTTACTGTACTTGATTCTTCTGCACAGGAAAAAGTTGAAACCGCAGTTTTTGCCGGCGGTTGTTTTTGGTGCATGGAAGCCGATTTTGAAAAAATTCCCGGAATAAAAGAAGTCGTTTCCGGATATATCGGTGGAACGGGCAAGAATCCCAGTTATCAGAATTACGGAAAAACGGGTCATATTGAAGCAGTCCAGATTTATTACGAACCGTCTGTGATTTCTTATACGGAGTTGCTGGACATATTTTGGATCAATATCGATCCTCTTGACAAAGATGGACAATTTTGTGACCGCGGGCATGAGTACTCAACCGCAGTTTTTTATCAGACTGCTGAACAAAAGCAGCTCGCTGCAAAATCAAAAACTATGCTAGAAAATTCCGGAATCCTCGAAGATACTGTCTTAACTCCAATAATTATGGCAAAAGAATTTTTTCCGGCAGAAGATTACCACCAGAATTACTACAAAAAGAGCTTCTTAAAATACACGTACTATCGCTATCGATGTGGACGCGACAGTCGGCTTAAGGAACTTTGGGGCGAAAAAATTAGCGGCGAAAATGATGGCAAATTAATCGCAAAATATCAAAAACCTGATTTGCGCCAACTTGAAGAAAAGCTGACACCATTGCAGTTTGACGTTACTCAAAACGATGCTACTGAACCGCCTTTCAGAAACAAATATTGGGATAATAAAAAGGCAGGAATTTATGTTGATATTGTTTCAGGAGAGCCTCTCTTCAGTTCCGTTGACAAATATAAATCCGGTACAGGCTGGCCCAGTTTTACTAAACCTCTCGCAGAAGAAAATATTGTCATGAAAGAAGACAAAAGCTGGTTTTCCGTGAGAACCGAACTCCGAAGCAAATTTGGAGATTCTCACCTGGGACACTTGTTTAATGATGGCCCCAAACCAGATGGATTACGTTATTGCATCAACTCGGCTGCACTGAGATTTGTCGCAAAAAATGACTTGGCAAAAGAGGGTTATCTCGATTATCAGGATTTGTTTCAAAATTGATAAAAGACAGTTTTTTAGGAGTTTGTTAACTCTGAACAAAACTTTATTTTTCCCGCCTTATTTCCTGAATCACAGTGCGATAACGCTGTTCAATTTCATGGTGCTGGATGTGTTGTCCGTCTGACACCATTTGTCTTCCAGCGGACCATACTTCACGCACAAGTGAATCGTCTCCGGTGAAAATCCAGCGATCCAGAAATTCGTCATCAGCACAACCCCACAAGGTCAAGGCATCCGCATCAAGCGTCAGCAAATCAGCCCAATTTCCAGGAGTTATACTTCCGGATTTACGTCCCAAAGCTTGTGCGCCACCAGCTAAAGCGTCGTTGTAGAGTGCCCTGCCGATAGATCCGGTTTTGTTTGTCATCACGTTACGCTCCTTCCTGACGAGCCGCTGACTGTATTCGAGCAAACGCAATTCTTCTGTCAATGCGATGAAAACATTTGAGTCAGAACCGATTCCGTATTTTCCTCCGGACAAAAGCAATTCTGTTCCATCGAAAATTCCGTCACCAAGATTTGCTTCTGTGATTGGACAAAGTCCAACTACCGCTCCGGATTTTGCAAGATTCTGTGTTTCTTCCGGAGTCATGTGAGTGGCATGAATCAAACACCAGCGTGAATCAACCGCAACATTTTGTAGTAACCATTCCACTGGACGCGCATTGTAATTTGCTTGAATATCCTCAACTTCTTTCAACTGTTCCGCAATGTGAATATGAACCGGGCCGGTCGAAACAGCCTCAACTATTTCCTGCAAAGCATCCGGAGAAACCGCTCTTAAAGAATGCGGAGCCATGCCAAGTGCATAATCCTCAGGAGCATCTTGGAGAGCAACTTGTGCTTCTGTAAGTATTGCTAAAAAGTGCTCATGCTCATTGCCAAAACGAAGTTGACCTTCAGCGAGTTTTTTTCCGTTCAATCCACCCTGCATGTAATAAACAGGCAAATGAGTCAAACCGATTCCCGCTTTTTGAGCGGCGCTGATAATACGGCATGACGTTTCCGCAATGTTTTCATAATGTTGTCCGCCGCGCTGATGGTGGACATAATGGAATTCACCGACCGAAGCATAACCGCATTCCAGCATTTCCATAAAAACAAGTGCCGCAATTGCTTCAATCTGTTCCGGATTCAGGCGTTCCAGAAAACTGTACATCAACTCCCGCCAACTCCAAAAGCTGTCCCGCTTTTCCAAACGCTTTTCAGTTAGTCCGGACATCGCACGTTGAAAAGAGTGACTATGAAGATTCGACAATGCTGGAAGAAGGATGCGGTTTCGCAAATATTGATCGTCCGGATTCGGTTCAACTTCGGATTCTACTGTTGTAATTCGTCCAAACTGATCCAAAGTCACTCGGACATTTTTGGACCAACCTTCCGGCGTAAGGGCAAGTTCTGCAAAAAGATTCATCGCATTCCCATGATTTTGTATTGATAAAAAAGTTTATATAAGCATAAATAAAAGCAAGAAAAAATTAAACTCATAAATAGACACCTTCCTCATTTAAGCATGGGCATCGCCACAGACCTCATCCTTCTTGTAGTCAGTGCGTTTTTCAGTGGCCTCTTGATGCAGAGGCTCGGACAACCGTTGATTTTAGGATATATTCTAACCGGAATTGCGTTTGGTCCTTACACCTTTGGTTTTGCCCTGACCAGTGTTCACGAAATAGAACTACTGGCGGAAATCGGAGTCGCGCTTTTGCTGTTTGCGCTTGGACTTGAGTTTTCTCTCAAAGATCTGAAACCCGTCAAAATGATCGCGCTGATCGGCACACCAATTCAAATATTACTAACCATTGCAATGGGTTACGGAATCGGACAGTTTATGGGCTGGGACGCGAAATCCTCGCTTTGGCTTGGGGCGCTTGTTTCTCTTTCAAGCACAATGGTCCTGCTCAAAACTCTGATGAATCAAGGTTGGCTCGGAACGCTTTCCAGCAAAGTCATGGTTGGAATGTTGATCGTACAGGATTTGGCAGTTGTTCCCCTCATTGTGTTGCTGCCGATGCTGAATGATCCCTCTCTGGGCTGGATTTCGCTGGAAATAGCAATGCTGAAAACAGTTGTTTTTTTGGCAGGAATGATTTTTTTTGGCACCCGTTTATTACCCATGATAATGCGCTACATCGCCCATTTAGGATCACGAGAATTATTTCTACTCGCCATTACTGCGATTGGTTTGGGCGTAGGTTACCTGACATATTTGGTGGGACTTTCCTTTGCCTTTGGAGCGTTTGTCGCAGGAATGGTTTTGAGCGAATCCGATTATGGGCATCAAGCGTTAAGCGACATTATTCCGGTTCGTGATCTTTTCGGATTGTTATTTTTCGCATCAGTGGGAATGTTGCTCAATCCTGCATTTTTGCTGGATCACTGGCAGCAGGTTCTGATGCTTGTGTTGATAGTAAGTCTAGGTAAGGGAATTATTTTCGCACTGCTGGCCCGGATTTTCAAATATGGAAATGTGGTGCCTTTAGCAGTGGGTTTGGGACTCTTTCAGGTTGGCGAATTTTCGTTCGTACTGGCACAAGTTGGAGTCTCAACAAACTCCATCAGCCATGAAGTTTATTCACTAGTTTTGAGCACTGCGATAATAACAATGTTTTTAACTCCTATTATTTCCGGACAAACCTCTCGGCTGTACGCTCTCCGAAAACGCTGGTTCAAGCATGAACCGTTGGACACTATCAATTATCCAAAATCCGGATTAAAGAATCATGTAATTATTGTGGGCGGCGGTCGGGTTGGTTTCAGAATTGCCCAGGTTCTGAAACGCCTTCACGTTCCCATGCTGATTATTGAATTGGATCAACTTCGAGTTGAAAGAGCCAAAAATTCTGAAATTACTGTTATTTATGGAGACGCCAGTCACGAAATAGTTTTAGAGGCAGCCGAGACCGCTTCAGCACGGCTGTTAATTATTACTACTCCGGAAGTCCTGATTGCACAAGCAATTGTTGAACAAGCGCGAAAAGCCAATGCAGAAATTCAGGTGGTGGCGCGTGCGCCTGGTATTGAGTTTTTGGAAGAATTCAAAAAACTAAATATCTCTGAGGTGGTGATTCCAGAATTTGAGGCAGGACTTGAAATGGCACGAAAGGCACTGGTTCATTTACATATTCCTGCCGCGAAAATACAACATTATACCGAATCATTACGGCAAGATTTGTTTTCCTCTCTTTACAGCGAAAATGAGGAAGACAAAATCCTGGAGCAACTTAAAGATGCAGAAAAGCAATATGACCTTCAGTGGATGTTGATAAAACCCGGAAGCATACTTGTTGGAAAAACAATCGGTGAGGCTGAAATAAGAACAAAAACAGATACTTCAGTAGTTGGAGTGATTCGGAATGACAAGTTGGTACCGAACCCGGATGCTAATTTTCGCTTTGAAGCAAATGACCGTGCAGCAATAATTGGGATAGACAGCGCACGCGAAACTTTTTTCCAATTGACCTGTACGAGCCAAAACAGTTCCGCAGAAGAAGCTTAAGAAAATACGTTCAATAACAACAAGAGAATTTTTCAATAACTTCAGAACAATAACCTGTAATTTTAACATTTGACTGTATTGACATTTCACGTTTATTAGTCATCTAATTGCTGGATCAAGGCTTCGTGTGGGGCTTAGATCTTCCGGACAATCATCCTTCGGTCACGATGGGAAACCCGTTCTTGGGACGCAATCAGTGGCCCGAGGATATGCCGGAATTGCAAGAGGCGGTTTATCCTTTTTTTGAGGCGGGCTTGCAGTGCGGACGCAACTTGATGCGGTCCTTTGCACTGGGAATGACACTCCCAGCAGACTCGTTTCTGAAGACCACCGATGAACCAATCGCCCATAGTTCGATCATCTACTACCCACCACAACTTTCGGATTTAGGAGAAACTCAGTTTGGTGTGGCACCGCACACGTACTACGGCTGCCTCACGCTCGGCAGGATCAGCTAGGTGGGCTGGAGGTACAGACCCTTGAGGGCGAATGGGTAACTGCCCATCCGATTGAGGGGACGCTTGTAGTCACCGTCGGTGATTTGCTGATGCGCTGGACAAACGACGGTTTCAAATCCACCCCGCACCGTGTGGTAAACCGCAAGGGGGTGGAACGTTATTCAATGGTTATTGCTTGGGATCCAAATTTTGAGACGGTGGTGGATCCGACAGTAGTCTGTCAAAATGGAGAACAGCCCCTGTACCCTCCAGTGAACTGCGGCGATTACGTTTTGTCGCGATTCGATTCCTCTTTCAACTACCGCCAGTAAGTTGCCGATGCCGCACTCCAGCTGCATGTCATTCAGGTCTCAGCGTTTGTTTTCGACGAGGTTACTCATCGCTGCACGGACGCCTTCAGGAAGATGCGGAATTTCAGCGAGGTCCAGCCCCATTTCGATGGCCCCCAAGGTGCCGAGCAGCATGGGTTCGTTGAAATCACCCAAGTGCCCGATGCGAAAGACCTTTCCGTTGAGACGACCCAGCCCGCTGCCGAGCGAGACGTTGAAGCACTCCAGCACCCCCTTCCTGAACGCATCCGCGTCGTGTCCCGGCGGGAGCACGACGGCAGTGAGGGAGTTGCTGTATTCGCTCGGATTGATCGCATTGAGTTCCAGCCCCCAAGCCTGCACGGCGGTGCGGGTGGCTTCGGCAAGTCGGTGGTGTCTGGAAAAAACCTGATCGAGTCCTTCCTCAAGCAGCATCCGGATGGATTCCCGCAGGCCGTATAGCAGGTTGGTCGCAGGCGTGTAGGGAAACACTCCCTGCTTGTTGACGTTGAGCATGTCCTGCCAATCCCAGTAGGAACGCGGCAGCTTCGCCTCACTGGAAGCGGCAAGCGCCTTTTTGCTGATCGCATTGAAGCTCAAGCCCGGTGGCAGCATCAAGCCCTTCTGCGAGCCGCCCACGGTCACGTCCACGCCCCACTCGTCGTGGCGGTAGTCCATGGAACCCAGCGAGGAAATCGTGTCCACTAGGAAAAGCGCGGGATGCCCTGCGCGGTTGATGGCGTTTCGGATTGCGGGGATATCGGAAGTGATGCCGGTGGCGGTGTCGTTGTGGACCACACAGACGGCTTGGATGGCGCGGTTTTCGTCTTCAGACAACGCCTGTTCGATGGCTTCCGGCTTGGCCCCTTCCCGCCAGTTTCCGAGGAGCAGTTCGGCATCAAGTCCCAGCTTGGTGGCCAGTTTGTGCCATGTGCTGGAAAAGTGCCCTGTGTCGTACATCAGCACCCGATCTCCGGGGGAGAGCGTGTTGACAAGCGCGGCTTCCCACGCGCCGGTTCCGGAAGCGGGGTAGATGATCACAGGCTGTTTTGTCTGGAAAATCTCCTTGATACCTTCCAGCACTTCGAAACCCAGCCCCTTGAACTCCGGACCCCGATGGTCTATTGTGGGACGTTCAATGGCACGGAGAATCCGGTCAGGCACATTGGTGGGGCCGGGAATCTGCAAAAAATGGCGGCCGCTCTGGAGTCGTTGCATCAAGTCCTCTTGGCTGATGTTGTGGATGGTTTGCAGGCGGTTCTTGAACCAGACTCGTAATAGTATATCTTATTCAGGAGTCAGGGGTAATTAGAACAACCTGTTTAATTATAATTTTAGCTTTTCACTTAAACACTTTTGAATATCTCGTGAGTCA
>Ga0208471_1000035_pt1 | contig 52415 bp, 50 predicted proteins | sample DeeseametaMP0441_FD_184210 | JGI IMG/M metagenome (GOLD analysis project Ga0208471, IMG submission 184210) | Marine microbial communities from the Deep Atlantic Ocean - MP0441 (SPAdes) | ecosystem: Environmental > Aquatic > Marine > Oceanic | place: East of Rio de Janeiro, Brazil, South Atlantic...
ACTAAGCTTATCTTTATTAGTATAATTTTAATCGGGAGCATTTTTGCTCAGGAATTTGATCCTGAAACAGGATCTGTTTTAAAAGAAAAAACTTTTCACCTCAAATCAGGTGACACTGTAACCGGTTCCGTTAAGTCCGAAACAGATTCAACTTATGTGATAGACACAGCTTTTGGTGAAATTACCATTAACAAAAAAGATGTGAAACAGGAAGAAGCATTTATTTTCCTCAAGTCCGGAGATAAACTGCGGGGCATCATTGTGTCGGAAAGTGACGAAGGTGTCACCGTAAAAGCAAAGTTCGGGGAAGTCTTCATATCCCAAGATAAAATCGAACGTATCGATTTTAAAAGCATGGGCCGTGCCCGGGGACAATTTTCCCGACCGGGACAGGTTGAAAGAGGACGCTGGTATTATGGCAATGAACGTCTCATTGATATTTATTTTGATCCCACAGGATATGTGTTGGAGGAGAATGTTTTGTACTTAAGCGGACTTTCCTGGGGCTATGGCTTATCGGAAAAAGTTCATATTACCTCCAAATGGGGCGGCTATTTTTTTGGTGACTTGAATTTCCGGCCCAAATTTATGCTGTTCAAAACAGGAGATTTAAAATCAGAAAAATCGATGTCAGTTGGCTTTCACTATCACATGCGGGGATTACCGGATAAAAGGGAATTAAAAACATGGGATGGTTTTGAAAATCATAATTATTGGGATGATGCCAATGGAACTTGGGTCGATTCTAATACAACTATTTCTAGAACCGAATGGGTTCGCATTGGTTCAGAGCTAATAGAGGAGGACTGGGATAATGATGGTGTCATCGATGAAAGACATTACGATAACGATCCATTTGAAGGCGGAGAAATGTGGTGGGAAGTATTTGGTGCATTTACAGTATCAAATTTAAAAAAATCCGGCCAAGGCAGAATCAATCATACGGTTGGAGCTTCATTTACATCTTATCCCGGCTATGATCTTATGCCCCGGGCGTATTATGCTGTAAGCGCTGATGCCCGTCGGAGTTTAAAACTCATTTTTGAAGTATTCTATGATCCATACTGGGCTTCTGTATTAGAGCTCGTGGAAGAAGAAAATATTTCTGATATCGATTTTGATTTTGGATTTATCTATGCCTATAATGAGAAATTCAGAATCGGCATTCATTTTCAGAGACCCTGGATCGCATTCTACTATAAATTTTAACAGGAGCATAAATGAAAATCGCACGCTTATTCATCATCACTTTATTATTGGCTGGTTCACTGCCGGCCCAAGGAGAATTCAAACAAGAAACATACTGGATTTACACCTATTCCAATGAACTCAAAGATTATCAGATCAATGCTATTGAAGGTGATAATTTGGTTATCAATAATGGCGATTGGGATGTGAAAATTCCCATTGAAGAAATTGAACTGATTGCGCTTCCGCCCAAACCGGGATTACTTGGGCAAATTTTAGGTGGCTTCATTTGTGGGTATGGAGGTCTTTGTGTTGGATTTATAGCCGGGTCAATCATTTTTGGAAACCTTCTTGGAGGCGGATCAGAACAAGGTGTGCTAGCTGTTGGTATTACCAGTCTTTTAGCCGGTGCGTACTATGGCAGTAAAGTGGGAGGAGGTATTTTAAAAGGGGAGCCGGAAATTATTGCTGATTTAGGGTTTATGACATTGGCTGAAAAAAAGGAATATATTCAAACGAATTTGATTTACTAAAAAGGACAGGGAAGTCACATGGTTAATAATAGCAGACTAATCAAAGTTATCGTCCTTATCATATCATTGAGTAGTATAAATGCTCAATCAAATGCGGTGAATAATTCATATTGGATTTACACAGCATCCAGTGAAATGAAAGATATCCGGATAATTGATATAGAGAAAGATCAACTTGTTCTTAACAATGGCAGCTGGGACGTAAAGGTTCCCCTTGCAGACATAGAAAGCATTGCTTTGTCACCTGGGCCGAGTAGTCGCGGTCAATTTTTGGGTAAAAATGTAGGTGCTTGCGGCGGATTATTAGTTGGGTTTATAGCCGGGGTAATCGTATTTCCTAGATCAGATGTGAATGATGAAGAAATAAGTGGGTTGAAAGTTTTTATTATTGCCGGCGCTTTAGGCGGTGGCTATTTTGGTCGCAAAATGGGAGGCAATTATTTAAAAGCAGACCCTGAAATTTTGGTTGATATGACCATGTGGACTGTGGTTGAAAAAAAGGAATATATTCAAACGAATTTGATTTATTAAAGAAGGTGAGGGAAGTCACTATGAAAAAAATATTTTTTATTATTATTTTCAACATGGTTTCATTCCCAGGCAAACTGGAAAATTGATGCAGGATTTAAATGTAGATCATGAGAAATAAAATTCTTTTCATCTTTCTATTCCTGGGAATAGTTTTTGCACAAAAACAAAATATGTCAATTAAAGTTGCAGATGGTTCTAAATATAAGAATGTCAATCTTGTTGAATTAAATGTAGATCAATTAGTTTTTAAATTTCCTATCAAGCCTCCTATATTCAGAATCTCATTCAACCCGCCCACAAAATATGAAACAATTAATGTACAGATTAGCGATATTACCCAACTGCAATCAATAAAAGATGAAAAGCTAAGTGGTTGGAAAGTCGGATTGGGGCTTTGTGGTATAGGGGTGGGTGGAATAGTTGGATTTTTAGGATTAATGTCCTCAACAAATAACGATAATAATTATAACCCAGTCATTGGTGTTCCTCTTATAGTGGTTGGTAGTTTAGGTGTCTATAAATCTTTTACTTGGGCATTTGTTGGTCAAGCAAAACAGACGTACGACTTTAGTCAAATTCCACAAGATAAGAAGAAAGAAATACTGACTCAATTAATACAAGATGGTTAATTGTGGTGGAATGACATTCTATTATAACAACCCCCTAAATTCCCCTTTATTATGGGGGATTATTGAATTTCTATCCGCAATTTTCCCTTGTCAAAGTGGGAGTATGAGTGTAATAAAAAAAATGAGGAATAATTAAGATGAATTCAGAGAAAATAATCCAAATAAACATAAAACCAGATACGCCCGGTAAACATGGTTTACCCAAAATGTCGGTTTCTTCCGCAGAAATCCATTATGGTGGTGTAGACGGTGATTATAATACTTATCGCCAAGAAAAAAAGAAAGGCGAACCGGATATGGCTGTCATGCTCATTACTCAAGGAATTTTGGATGATCTAAATACGGAAGGCTGGCCTGTGAACAATGGAGATCTAGGTGAAAATTTAACTATCCAAGGGCTGGATTACGATTGTATTGAACCGGAACAAACATACAGGGTGGGAACTGCATTAATTCAAATTTCCTTTAAATGTGAACCCTGCATCTATCTCTATTCATTGCCATACATTGGGGATGAACGTGGTCAAGAATTCATGAAAACGGTTAAAGACCGCCGTGGCTGGTATGCACGTGTGTTGGAAGAAGGTGTTGTAAAAGAGGGTGATTGTTTTCAGTTAGAAAACTCATTATGAAATTAAGTAGAATTTTTATTTACGTTCTTATCTTTGTCTCAATTAACGGTGAATCATTATTTGCTGCATCCGGAGAAAAATGGGATATAAAAACAAATAATAAGCTATATCAAAATGTAGACGTATTGTCTATAGAAGGGGATACTCTAAAGATTGCAGATCGAAAAGGGAACGCCCAATTCGTTCCTATCCAGGATATTGTAAAGATTCAGAAAATGACACTGGTCAAAAATGTGTTTTACGGAGGATGTGGTGCTTATCTCGGTGGAGCTGCAGGAGCTTTTATTGGTTGGCCACTATTTCCAAAATGGGGGCATGATGATGGCCACATGAATGGATATCAATCTGTGATGATATTAGGCGGTTTAGCAGGAGTGATTTACAGAAAGCAGGTAGTGGGAATTGGCAAAAATTTACTAGAGAGGAAATTGGGTTTTCCCATTGGTCGTCCGGGGATGGAACGGTGGTCAGTCGCAAGAAAAAAGGAATGGATAAAATCCAACATATTTTACCAATCCAATCATTCAACCATTCAAACATTCAATCAATTAACCCATTTAAAACCACTAACCAAATAATGTATCCTATCCTTTACCAGTCAGATTCAATAATCATCGATTCCTATTCCGTCTTTTTCTTATTGGCATGGATTGTGGGCGGAGTGATCTTTTACCGGGAGTTTCGCCGAATGGATTGGGAGTTGGAGGAGATGCTTTTTGTTATGGCCGGCTGTATCATCGGGGCGGTGTTTGGATCGTATTTATTCAATGTATTTTTTGCCGGCGCTTTAGGCGGTGGCTATTTTGGTCGCAAAATGGGAGGAAATTATTTAAAAGCAGACCCTGAAATTTTGGTTGATATGATCATGTGGACTGTGGTTGAAAAAAAGGAATATATTCAAACGAATTTGATTTACTAAAAGAAAGAAAGGAAGCTTATGTTCCCATCAGAACATACAGATATACTTGAAAATCCCCGGAAACAGCGCTCGTCCGGTCACTCAATCATTTGAATTGAGCAGACCATATCCAGTTGTGACCGTATGGCTGGGAAGCGCATTTGTTACGGGTGGGATAATTGCCGCATTATGGCACTTTTGGCAATGGAGCCAATTTGTAACTAAAAAAAGAGGATGATCATGAAGAAATTTCTGTTAATCATATTCAGCGTTTGCATTGTATTTGGGCAGGACACGGACTTTGAAACGCAATATTATTATGACACGATCTACCTGCAGCAAGGATTTATGGGGCAAAAATATGTTAAGGGAGGAGAATCATTTCCATTAATGTCTCTGGGAAGTGAATTGAAACGATACCCTGAATCACAGGAACTTTATGAAAAATACTTTTTTATGCGCATACTGGGACAGGGTATTTTACTTGCAGGACCATTGTTAAGCAGTCTTATAATGGAGAAAGAATCACTATCAGGTGAATTCATAATCGCTTACGTTGGATCAATATTTCTAAGCGCTTTTGCAACAATGGAATCTGTGAATAAACTTAATGAAGCAGTGTGGGTCTTTAATCGGGAACAGTTGAAGCGGTGGAATGATGGCAATGAGTTTGAAGGTGATTCAAATGATTGGAGATGGAGAGAATCAACACCTTGAGCCAACCGAAAGCATTCCTTTTTGACCTGGACGGTGTTTTTTATATTTCAGGGAAATTAATTTTTGGAGGCCCTGATGCGATTGCTTTATTAAGGGAAAAGAAAATACCATTTCGAATTGTAACCAATACCACAACCAAAACCAGAAAGCAGCTTACACTACAACTTAATAATTTGGGACTCGCGGTTCGTGAAGATGAGATCGTTACTGCAGGACAGGCAGGGGTTATCCATTTAAGAAAATGCGGTTCACCTCCTTGTTATTTGTTAATCAGCGAAGAATTGAAAGAAGATTATGCTGAATTTGATTGTGGCAATCAAAAACCAGAATATGTTGTTATGGGTGATCGGGGCCACGACTGGACATATGATGATATGAACAAAGTTTTTCGACTCATGATGGACGGAGCTGAATTATTGGCACTGCATAAAGGAAAATATTTTCAAGTGAGCGATGGTCTTGATTTAGACATTGGTGCAATTGTTACCGGATTGGAATACGCTACGGGTAAAAAGGCAATCACACTCGGCAAACCCAATAAAGAGTTTTTTAAGGCAGCGCTGGATGATCTTGGATGTACACCAAATGACATTGTGATGGTAGGAGATGATTTAATCAATGATATTGGCGGCGCGCAATCCCTGGGTATAAAAAGCGTGCTGGTTAAAACGGGGAAATATCGAAAAAAGCTATTAGAAAAATCAGATATTGTTCCAGATGCAATTATGGATTCAATTGCAGAACTAGCGATTCTCCTGTAAACACCTTTTCGTTATCTTTATCATCCGTATAGCCCATCATAACTGAATGACCTTCCACAAATAGGTGAGATTCATTTTGATTTATTGTTGTCATGTGCATTCCCGAGTTCCCAACAGAGACAACTGCTGTATTCTCCGGTAAAATATAAAGTTGATTAGACTCGCTGATTTCAGTCCAATCAAAATTGACAATATAATCGGCATCTTCATGTCCGATTGTTAGATCTGGATTTTCTTTAGTTACGGGAGCTCCTGTATATAATGGTAGAATAGCTTGTAATATGACCCAAGCTGTGCTGTTGGGTTTTAAATCTACGTGAAATGTACCGTCATCAAATAAGTCTAATTTCCGTTGAACATCATTTGCGTTAACCAGCAAATTATAATGCGAAAGTCGAATCCCTTTATCACCTGAAACAAATATCAATGCTTCATCATCCAGGTTCGGTTTATAAGTTGGGTTAAACGTGTCATCTTGGTTTTCAAAACAATCTGGAATTGGATCTGTTTCGATAATATGATCTGGAGTTATGATATGGTCAATGTTTTGTTCTGGTTTTTCCGCAAGAATAACAGACGCACCCACAGTCCAAATGCCAAAAACGATTAATTCTGTGTGGGGAAATTGCTGGGGATGGACCCAAACCCGTTCTTTTGGTTTTAAGCCTGTTTTCACCAACCAATTAGCAATTTTTTGTACGTTCGAATAAAAATCGAGATTGGTCATACCCAAATCCTTATAGATCATTTTTCCATGGTGCTTAACATTTTGACCTTCTACCAAACCGTGTAGATTCGGATAAGGCGTCATGTATTCGATAGGTTCAACATTCCCCAAACATTGTGCCTGATAAATGCGATCTGACAAAGGTTTAGTCAAATTTATTCAGGTTTTATTTTTCGAATAATCTCGAATTGATCTGTGGTACGAATATAGTTATTACCGGCAACCCGACCGATTGGGCGCAGTTTTTCTAGAAGAATATGACCGTTGTCATATACATCATCATCAATATGAAAAAGAACAACAGTCCCAATAACAACAAATCCACCACCAGGCCCTTCGTTGCCAACAGGAATGATTTGATTCAATTTGCATTCGAAACTAATCTTGGCTTCTTTTACTTTGGGAGGTGCAATGAATTTGCAAGGATCAGGAGTCAAACCTGAAATTTCAAATTCATTTACTTCAGGATCAAAATCTGTCGCTGTCGCGACCATTTGTTCTGCAAAATCTTCGGATACGATATTGACAGCAAATTCTTCAGTATCACGAATATTATTTAAAGTATCCTTTGTAATACCATCATACCCCCGCCGAGCCGGGCAAAACATAATGGAGGGCGGATTTGAACAAATTCCATTAAAATATGAAAAAGGCGCAAGGTTTTCAATTCCATCTTTTGATAGTGTAGATACAAATGCGATGGGGCGTGGTACAATGGACCCGATCATGAGTTTATGTGTTTCCGCTAAAGAATGTTCGTTGGGATCAAAAATCATGATTCCAGCCATGATGCAGGATAATCAATATCATCTACCTCTTGGGCAGCTGTAGTTATGTTTAGAGGTTTGAATGTATCGACCATCACAGCATATTCAGACGTTTCTTTGGTACCGATTGATTCCTCGATCTTGCCCGGTTGTGGGCCATGAGGCAATCCTCCTGGGTGAAATGTAATAGACCCTTCTTCCATACCTTTGCGACTCATGAAATCACCTTCTACATAATATAAAATTTCATCGGAATCCACATTGCTGTGGGCATACGGCGCCGGAATTGCTTCTGGATGATAATCAAACAAGCGTGGTACAAAATTGCATATTACCAATCCGGATGCTTGAAAGACCTGGTGTACCGGCGGCGGCTGATGAACTTTCCCGGTTATAGGCATAAAATCTTTAATATTAAACACCCATGGGAAATAATATCCATCCCAACCGACAAGATCACACGGGTGTGTTGCGTATTCATATATCTGATGACCGCCATTCAGTCGGACGTTAATATTTGTAGGCCCATCCGATTGTGAATCAACAAGTTCAGGTGTGCGGATATCTCTTTCGCTGAATGGAGAGTGTTCCAGTAATTGCCCGTGGCGATTCCGATAACCCTTGGGTGTTTCTACTGGACCGGATGATTCGATGATAAAATGCTTCATTGAATCTTTCACATCCAATTGCCAGATTACACCTCGGGGTATGACTACATAATCACCTGCAGCTACATTAAGTTGACCAAAATTAGTGTTCAGTGTTCCTGATCCTACATGAACAAAAATTATTTCATCATGGTGTCCATTCCTGTAATAATCTGTCATGGATGAATTCACATGTGCTTTGTAAAGGACACAGTCACTATTAAAAAATAATGGTACCCTGGCTGATATGGCATCGCCGGATGAATCAAGTTTGTGAGTCGTCAAATGGTGATGTCTGTGAGTTCCAGTCCAAGCTTCAAGTTTCAAGGGATTAAAATCTCCTACTTTATTTACAACAGTAGGCGGATTTTTATGATAGATATTGGAATAAATAGAACTGAATCCCTCGCGGCTGACCAACTCTTCCCAATATAAATTGTTCTTGTCATCACGAAATTGAATGTGTCGTTTATTTGGGATAATCCCTCGTTTTTGATAAAAAGGCATGCTACATCCTATATTATTTTGTTTTCCAGTATACCCAACCGCTCTACTTCCATACGGACAGTGTCACCTTTTTGTATCCATCCACCGGTATTCTCCGGTCGAAGTTCAAGGATGCAACCCGTTCCAACTGTACCGGAACCAAGATAATCGCCAGCCACCAGATTCGCATTCATACTGGCTCTCTCAATCATAGTCGGGAAGGAATGATACAGGTCGTTTGTATTGCCATCGGAAATGAGTGTATCATTCACATGACAGGTCATGCGCAGTTGAAGTTTTCCGTCATTATCCCAAGCATCGGCTAATTCATCGGGCGTAACCATGTAAGGTCCGAAGCTTGTCGCAAAATCTTTTCCTTTCGCCGGACCCAAACTCATGGGCATTTCTTCCCGCTGTAAATTACGTGATGACCAGTCATTGCAGATTGTATAACCGGCAATCAAACGATCGGCATCATCGGCTTTTATATCGCGTCCGCCATTGGCAATAATCACAGCAAATTCCAGTTCAAAATCCAGCTCTTCTGTATTTTTTGGATACGGAATTTCAGCGCCATGTCCATAAAGGGCATTGGGATTGGAAAAATAGAAAATGGGTATTCTGAACCAGTCGGGGTGCATTTCCAAACCCCGCAATTTTCGTGCAGCTTTAACGTGTTGCTCGAATGCATAAAAATCACGAAATGTGCTGGGATTGGTGATGGGTGGAAGCAATTGCACATCCGATTCTTGAAGAGATACATGCTGGCCATTTGCCATGAGATTAGCTATAGGTTCAACTTCTAATTCATTTTGAAGTCTTTGTAGCTTTATTAGGTTTGGTTCCCAATCTTCCAGGCATGAATGAAGAGAAGATGGAATCTGTAGATAGTCAGGTTCATGTTTTTCTTCATTCATAAAAATGGCTGCCCGGAGCACATCAACTACATATCCATCCATCATAAAACCAAAACGCTGCGATTTATTTCTACTGTTTAAATATGTTACAAATTTCATCTTTTCCTCAATTTATTACAAATTACCGCGTTGTGCTTGTTCACGTTCTATGGATTCAAACAACGCTTTAAAATTTCCTTTACCAAAGCTCTGGGATCCTTTCCGCTGAATCACTTCATAAAATAGTGTTGGGCGATCTTGAATAGGTTGGGTAAAAATCTGGAGCATGTACCCATTTTCATCCTTGTCAACTAAAATACCCAAATTAGCCAGAGTTTCAATATCTTCATCAATTTCACCAATTCGTTCAGTAAAATCAGTATAATACGATTTAGGCGTGGGTAGAAAATCAACTCCATTCGCCCGCATTTTAGTGACTGTTTTTACAATATCACGAGTGGACATCGCTATATGCTGAATACCAGCTGTTTCATAATAATCTAAAAATTCCTGGATTTGAGATTTTTTCAAGCCATCAGCTGGTTCATTGATGGGCATTTTAATCTTTTCATTATTATTTGCCATGACGATTGAACGTAAGGCAGAAAATTCAGTATTGATATCCTTATCATCCACTGACCAGAAGCGGTGCCAACCGAAAACTTTTTCATAAAAATCACACACAGTTTGCATATCTCCATCAGCCTGGTTACCCACAAGATGATCGATATGGACCAACCCCGTTGGATCAGCAATAATATCTTCTTCATATACTTTATATCCCGGTAGAAAAACGCCATCGTAATTATTCCTTTGGACAAATGTATGGTTTGTTTCGCCGAATGTTTTAATTGTCGCAATGACAACTTCACCGCGGTCATCTTCAATCATTTTAGGTTCTGCTATACTTTCTGCTCCGCGTCTGGTGGTTTCTTTCCATGCAGCTTCAGCATCATCAACGGTAAAGGATACATCTTTCACACCATCTCCATGAACGTCAATATGGCGGCCAATGGCAGTGTTTTTTTCTAATGGAGATGTTAACACAAAACGAATTTTATTTTGTTTCATCACATAACTGACGCGATCTCGAGAACCGGTTTCCAAACCTTTATAAGCAATAGGCAAAAAGCCAAATGCAGTTCGATAATAATGAGCTGCTTGCTTCGCATTGCTAACATATAATTCACAATGATCAAATGCTTTTAAAGTATAAGTAGACATTTATAATATTTCCGAAATTGCTGTAATAAATCGTCTATTTTCTTCTTTAAGACCAATGGAAACTCTAATACAATTATTCCATCCAAAAGGAGTTAGATGTCGAACAATTACTCCTTTTTCAAGCAGACGTTTTGTAATCGACAACGCTTTATTTTCAGATTCCCATACAGTTGTAATAAAATTTGTTATGGAAGGTACAAAATGAATATTCAAATTTTCCATTTCTTCCAACATATAGTTCATTCCGGATTTGTTTAGCGCAATCGTTTTATTTAAAAAAGCAGTATCATCCAATGCTGCATAACCAGCGACTTGGGCTAAATAAGAGGGTTCAAATGGGACTTTAACTTTAAGCAAATTTCCAATCAATTTTTCATGGGCAAAACCATAACCAATTCTTGCACCGGCTAAACCATACGCTTTCGAAAAAGTTCGCAATGTAATCACATTGTCATATCGATACGTCATGGAGTCTGGATAATTGTGAGTTGACTGTGCAAATTCAAAATAGGCCTCATCAAGAATAATCAATACCCGTTCAGGAACATGTTGATAAAATGCATCAAATTCTTGGCGTGTTATATATGTCCCCATGGGATTATCAGGATTAGCAATATATATCAATTTTGTATAATCATTGATTTGTTCTGCTAAAGCTTGGAGGTCATACCGGTAATTGTTCATAGGAACCCAATGGATCTTTTTCCCAGACGTATTTGCCAGCACTCGAAAGCCAATAAAGGAATTTTGTGCAGATATTATTTCATCATCGGTTAATAAAAAGGTCCGGATAATAGTGGACATGATGCCTTCAGATCCTGCTCCAAGCACAACATTGTCAATCTTGACATTATATTTTTCAGCAAGTTTTTTCCGTAAAACATATCCGTTGGCATCTGGATATCGATGAATTTTTTCCATTGCTTGCTTCATTGCAGCCAAGGCTCGAGGTGATGGGCCGAGTGAATTTTCATTTGAGGCCAGCTTGATAACTTCAGATATACCCGTTTCTCGCTGAACTTCATCTATGGGCTTGCCTGGAACATAATTTGCAAGGTTTTGAATATATGATGGCACTAAAGGCATAGATTGAATTTACGATAGATGAGAACTAAACTCCGAGCTATGAAAATAGCCGGACCACTCAAAAAGGGCAAATTTATTTCTCGACCTAATCGTTTTATTACACATATAGATTTAAATGGGGAGAAAGTAATAAGTCATCTACCTGATCCTGGACGATTACAGGAATTACTGATCCCAGGTGCCATTGTTTGGCTGCGACCTGCTCTTAAAGATTCTAATAGAAAAACACGGTATTCCACACTTATGGTTGAAAAAGAGGGTGTGTTGATTTCGTTGGATACAACATTGCCTAATCGATTTATTCGGGAAGATTTTGATTTTATACCATTTTTAAAAGGATGGTGTCTTGTTCGGTCAGAATACAAGATTGGGAACCATCGTATTGATTTTATATTAAAAGATACTCAAGGAAATGAAATATATACTGAAGTGAAATCAGTTACATTTGTTGAGAAAGGAATTGCACAATTCCCCGATGCAGTAACAGCTAGAGGTAAACAGCATGCTGAACTACTGACTTCATTAAAAAACGAAGGAAAGAAAACGATGATTATATTTATTTGTCAAAGACCGGATGCAAACATTTTTCAGCCAATGTGGGATCGTGATCCTGCTTTTTCCCATGCTTTATTTAATGCACAGCAAGCAGGAGTTGACATAAAGTGTTTTACAACAAATGTTTCATTAAAGGAAATGACATTTTGCAGTGAAATTCCATTAAATTTGGCACCTCCAAATGAATAGTAAATTATTCCTGTATTTAATCTGTATCATTTTTATTTCTTGGCAGTGTGCAGCTATTGCCCCCCCCAGTGGTGGTAAGAAAGATACAACACCTCCAGAACTATTATCTGCAAATCCACCCAATGGAACTGTGCGCCTGTTGGAGCAAGTAATTGAATTGACATTTTCAGAATATATGGATGAGAAAAGTTTTGCAGATGGTATCCGTATTGCACCAGTTTTAGAAGGAGAGCCGCTTATAATATTTAAAGGAGACCGTATAATCGTCACATTACCTGGCGGCATTAAAAATGATATGACTGTAGTTCTAACCTTGAGCAGGTCAATTAAAGATGAGCATGGTGTGGAACTCGCCAAACCGATACAACTAGCTTATAGTACCGGCGATATCATTGATACAGGCGTTATTAAGGGTAGAGTATATTCAACTCAACCTGCAGCAGTTTATTTATTTAATGAAGATAACAGCGATTCATTATTGGTGTCTAAACCGGATTATATTTCTGAAACAGAAGATGACGGTTTATTTGAATTCAATTATCTTTCTTCGGGAAAATATAAAATATTGGCAGTGGAACGTGGAATAGCCGGATTAAAACTTGATCAAAAGCGCATGTTTTTTGGCGTCCCATTTGATTCTGGAATTGAATTGGATTCCATTTTCACTGCAGTTCGTATTCGTTTATTCAAAGAGCAGGAACCCTTACGTTTATTAAGGGGCGAGTGGAACGATTGGTATTGGGGACAATTGTATTTCAATAATGATTTAGATGAAGATATAACTATCGAAGAATTAAAAATTGGTAATCAGGAAATGGATTGGTTTTATCATTTTGATGATAAAAAGGCAATTATTGTTACAGTGCAAGATTCAATTTACAGTAATAAAGAACAAATCAGTTTCAAGAATATAAAATTTGAAAAAACTATTCTTCTGGATTCTTCTGTTATAAATGTTTCTATTCCTACAGAAATTGATTCACATTATTTATCCTTAACTTCACCAGAAGCTAAATTATCCATCACTCCAAATAAATCTGGCCCTCCGATAAAAATGGTTTTTACACGACCATTAGAAAATGAGCAGTTAAATAATATTAATATTGAACTACTAATCGCTGATACTAACTCTATTCCTTTCATTCGAACTATTGAATCACCTATGAAAATGTCCATCATTCCTCAAAATGGATGGGAACCTAAAAAGTCGTATCAAATAAAATTGTTCAGACAAGATTCTACAAGTAGTAAATCAACATTTAAAGATTCCATTACAATTATACATATTGAAACAACGCATTTTCAAGGGTATGGCGGGTTATCTGGAATGGTTAAGGGATATGAATCAACCCAATTGATTACAGAAATATTGAGCGTTGAAAATAAGGAATGGAATTTTAAGAGTGTTGTAAATTCAGAAGGTCGTTTTGAATATAAAGACATACCAGAAAGCTCATACATATTTCACGTTTTTGATGATAGAGATCAAAATAAGGTATATTCTTATGGAAAAGCATTTCCATTCCAAACAAGCGAATGGTTCTTTATTTCGCCGGATACGATTGAAGTTCGAGCCAATTGGGATATTGAATTACAACCAATCTTTATGGGAAACTAATCTATGCATAGCGTAATTATGGCAGGCGGAAGCGGAACACGCTTTTGGCCAATGAGCAGGAAAAATAAACCAAAGCAGCTATTGAAGATAATTGGTGATCAAACAATGCTGCAGATGACGGTTGACCGTTTGAGCAAGTGTAAAAAAACGGATGAGATTTATATTTCTACGCGAAAAGATTTATCAGATGTAATTAAAAAGGTAATAATGGGGGTAAAATCAAATAATATTATAGCTGAACCCAGTGGCAAAAATACAGCTCCCTGTATAGGCCTTTCAGCAATGTATATTTCAAAAGTAGACGGTGAAGCTGTTATGGGAATATTCCCTGCCGATCATTTAATTGTTGGTCATCGATCTTTCGAAAAAGCATTGAACCATGCCACCAAAACGGCTATTGAAAAAGATGCATTGGTTACAATCGGTATTCAACCAACGTTCCCTTCAACTGCTTACGGTTATATCCAATTCGATCCAGACAGTCGAGTGGATAACCTTGATGCATATCCTGTTCGTACATTTGCAGAAAAGCCACATATAAATACTGCAAAACGATTTTTGAAAAGCGAGGATTTCCTATGGAATGCAGGCATATTTATTTGGAAGGTGAATGTATTTCTGGATGAATTAGGTCGCCATATGCCGGAATTGAGTAACCAATTGTGGAAAATTGGTAAACGCATTGAATCCAGTAAAACATATACAGATATTTGGTCTGAAATTGAACCCGAATCAATCGATTATGGTCTGATGGAAAAAGCAAAAAATATTTATGTAGTTAAGTCATCTTTTCGCTGGAATGACTTGGGGTCATGGAATGCTGTATATGATGTATTACCCAAGCGAAAAGACGGTAATTTAGTTAGAGGTAGTGGACTTGTGATTGATGGCAGTAATAATTTTATACAAAACGATGATCGATTTACAGCTGTCATTGGTTTGGATAATGTGGTGGTAATATCAACGGATGATGCAACATTGGTTGTCAATAAAGACAATGTTGAAGATGTTCGAAAAGTTGTAGAATATTTAAATAAAAAAGACAGACAGGATTTATTGTGAGCCTTAATCCAGATAAATTGATGAGAATGTTTGAAGAACTCGCTGAAAAATTGGATATAAGTATTGTGAAGGATAAAGGGAATTTTAACGGTGGCATGTGCACTATTAATGATGAAAATTATATCGTACTCAATAAATCGAAACCTATTGAGCAGCGTTTAAAAATTCTAGCGAACTCGTTTAAAACTAAAAAATTATCAGACACATATCTTATACCTGCATTAAGATCATATATAGAAGAAGTTACAAACGGGTAGAATTTTAATAGAATAACTTGATTTTCTGACAACAAGGTCAGTACACTTGGACTCTTTATTATTAGGGAATGCGGATAGAATCATTAATGTTAGATAATAAACCTGGAAAATACTCATGAAACAATATTCAACTTCTGATATCCGAAATTTTGCATTAGTTGGTCATGGCGCTAGCGGAAAAACATGCTTGAGCGAAGCGATGCTTTATTGTAGTGGACACATTAATCGAATGGGCACGATTGATGCCGGTAGTACTGTTTCCGATTATCATCCTGGAGAACAAAATCGCCAAATTTCTATTCATTCAACTCCAATGGTGACAGAGTGGAAAGAGAAAAAATTTAATCTGATTGATACTCCTGGATATTCTGATTTTATTGGTGATGCACTCAGTTCTTTAGCTGTAGTGGATATGGCTGTTGTAGTAGTGAGCGCTGTGAATGGAGTTGAAATTGGAACTGAACAAGTGTGGGACCACGCGACCAGAAATGATATTCCTAAAATAATTGTTATCAATGGGTTGGATCGTGAGCACGTCAATTTTAATAAAGTTCTAAAGCAATGTAAGAAACGGTTTGGCAGTAATGTGTTTCCAATGCAATTACCTGTTAATACCGGCCCTGGTTTTAATAAAGCTGTTGATGTTTTGCGTAGTGAACTTATCGAGTACAATATGGATGGATCAGGGAAATTCACCGAATCTGAATTGCCGGATGATTTGCAATTACAAGTAGATGATCTTCACCAAAGTTTAATTGAATATGTAGCTGAATCTGATGATTCACTTTTGGAGAAATTTTTTGATCAAGGGAATTTGAGTGAAGAAGAAATGCGCGATGGTATTCATGCTGCAGTACAGAACCAAACATTTGTTCCTTTATTCTGCACATCATCTACATCGAATATCGGCGTAGCAAGATTAATGGACTTTATTTCCAAGTTTGGATCTTCGCCTGTAGACAGGGCACAAATCACTGCTTTGGATGCGAACAGTGGCGAAGAAAAAATTGTAGACCTTTCGGGTAGTGATCCAGTCATTTTTGTATATAAATCAATTTCAGAGGGGCATGTAGGTGAATTATCATTTTTTCGAGTGTATTCCGGAAGAGTAAGTACGGGTGCCGATCTCTACAATACGTCCAGAAGCCAAAATGAACGATTTGGCCAATTATTTATCATGAATGGTAAAGATAGAAGCAATATTGGTGAATTAGCTGCTGGCGACCTTGGAGCAGTGGTAAAGTTAAAGGATACACATAATGGGAATACTCTTTGTGGTGCCTCTTTGAGAGTAAAACTAAAAAAAGTTGTTTATCCGAAGCCTAACATTCATGCTGCGATTGAAATCCATTCAAAAGGAGATGAGGAAAAGGTGGCGGTTGGATTATCTACTTTACATGAAGAAGATCCAACGTTTATTTACAGAGTAGATTCAGAAGTAAAACAAACCATTATATCTGGTCAAGGAGAATTGCATTTGCAAGTTATCCATGATCGTTTAAAAAGACGTTTCAATGTAGATATCCATTTAAAAGAACCCAAAATACCCTATCGTGAAACTATCCAAGGCAATGGACAGTCAAAATACCGCCATAAAAAACAAAGTGGCGGAGCGGGCCAGTTTGCAGAAGTTTGGATGCGTGTCGAACCTAAACTGCGGGGGGAAGGTGTTGAATTTACTAATTCACTGGTTGGTCAGAATGTTGATCGAGTGTTTGTTCCTTCTGTCGAAAAAGGTGTTATGTCCGCCTGTGTTGATGGTATTTTAGCTGGGTACAAAGTGGTGGATTTAAAAGTGGATTTTTATGATGGTAAACAACATCCAGTTGATTCAAAAGATATTGCGTTTCAGATTGCTGGTAAACATGCATTTCGTGAAGCATTTTTGCAGGCACAACCAAGTTTGCTAGAACCGATTATGAATATTGAGGTGAAAATCCCGGAAGATTATATGGGCGATGTTATGGGCGATATTTCCGGCCGTCGGGGGAAAATCATGGGAATGGAATCAGAAGGTACATTTCAGATTATTAAGGCTCAAGTTCCTCAAAGTCATCTGTACAATTATTCCATAACTTTGAGATCATTAACAGGTGGTAGGGCATTGCATACTGAAGAATTCAGTCATTATGAACAAATGCCTAAAGATATGGAAAGAAAGGTGATTGCTAATTCAAAATCTGATGTGGAATAAATGGGTGATTGGTAAAGTGGTAACTGGTTAATAATTGATAATGAAATAATCGACACATCGCTTATCTTCAATAGACCATGAAATAAATATAATTAATAGCACATGACCTCTCACAATTCACCGTACAAATTTGATCAATGAAACCAAAGACCCCTCACCAGTTACCTCTTACCAGACTCTGGGCTCCATGGCGAATGGATTATATCTTATCTGAAAAAGAAAATGGGTGCATTTTTTGTAATAAACCTAAAAAAGATAATGACCGTAATATGCTTATATTGCACCGTGGGAAAAACGTATTTGTTATGATGAATTTATACCCTTATAATAATGGACATTTGCTAATTGCTCCGTATACTCATGCGGATAATTCAAATGAATTGACTATTCAAGACCGTGGTGAGATTATGGAACTTGCTAATGCTTCTATGGAGATCATCAAAAAATCAATGAATGCAGAGGGATTTAATTTTGGAGCAAATGTAGGTAAATCTGGAGGCGCTGGAATAGAAGAGCACATACATTTTCATGTAGTTCCTCGATGGCAGGGGGATACCAATTTCATGCCGATAATAAGTCATATAAAAGTACAGGTAGAAGGCTTGTTAGAAACATACGATAATCTGAAGCCCCATTTCGACAATTTATAGATGGACCTTTTTACACACTCTTGGCTTCCTTTTTTCTATTTATACGGTATGGGTGCTCTTTTCTTTTTTCCGGGTTTATATTTAATAACGAAGTCAAAATCATTGGATATGAATAAACCAAAACATCGTAAATGGATGAAAATCTTATTGTTCGGCTATGTTTGGTTCATGGCTCTTCATTGTATTTTAATTATTTTAGCGTTGAAGTAAAAAATGGAAACATTTCATAATATAGGTACGACGACAGACTGGATCGTCATGGTCGTATATTTTTTAGTTGTGATGCTTTTTGGAAGTTACTTTGGTCGTTATACTAAAAGCACATCGGATTTCTTTTTTGGAGGTCGACGGTTTAGTTGGTGGCTGATTACAATGTCTATCGTAGCAACGGGAGTTGGCAGTCATAGTTTTGTAAAATATTCCGCAAAGGGATTTGAACATGGCATAAGTTCATCTATGACATATTTGAACGACTGGTTTTTTGTACCGTTTTTCATGTTTGGCTGGTTACCGATTATTGTGTATTCAAAAGTGCGTTCCATACCTGAATATTTTGAAAAACGATTCAGTCCATCAGCACGGTTTTTAGCTACGATATTATTATTATTATATATGGTTGGGTATATCGGCATTGGGTTTTTGACTTTAGGAAAAGCTCTCCTACCCATGCTTCCGGAAGCAGTAAATGTAATGGGTACAGCGATCGATATTACTCTGATGCGTGCCATTGTAGTTATCGCAATCATTACGGGGATTTACATCACATTTGGCGGGCAAACTGCAGTGATTTTTACTGATTTACTACAGGGATTTATTTTATTATTTGCCGGGTTTATGTTATTTTTTATTGGTATTTCCTATTTGGGAGGATTTTCTACATTTTGGGATTTACTTCCAACAACATGGAAATTACCTCTAGCGGAGTTTAACAAACCTTCTAGTTTTAATTTTGTAGGAATATTTTGGCAAGATGCTGTTGCTGGATCCATAGGTTTTCTTTTTATGAATCAAGGATTGCTTATGCGTTTTATGGCGTGTAAAAGTGTGAATGAAGGTCGAAAAGCAGCAGCAATAAATATTATGTTTATTTTACCTCTATCTGCGGTTGTTGTGGGAAGCGCCGGATGGCTTGGAAAAGCCATTTCAGTTGTATCACCTGACATCATTAGTCCCAATACTTCACCGGATGAAATATTTGTTGTTGTAGCAAGTATTATTACTAGCCCTGGCGTTTTTGGGTTTGTTATGGCTGCTCTAACAGCTGCCTTAATGTCGACAGTAGATACATTGATTAATGCAACAGCTGCTATTTGCGTGAATGATATTTATCGACCAATTGTTACTTATTTGAAACCTGCTAGACAAGAAATTGAATCTGAAAAAGATCGCAGAGAACTTTTTGTGGCACGACTTGCTTCCATCGGAATTACAGCTTTGGGAGTGCTTGCGGTCTTGGCGTTTAAGAATTTCCCCACCGTATATGAAGCTCATGGGTATTTTCATTCTACTTTAACTCCGCCATTGGTTGTTGCCATTTTTATGGGTGTATTTTGGAAACGATTTACACCGGCAGGTGTCATTACTACATTTCTTGGTGGAGTCCTTTTGATGATTATTGGTGCCAGATTTCCAGGAATATTTATTGCGCCATTTGATCATGGAATCGAGATGAATCCGGCAAGACCTTATTCCTATATTCGTGCATTATATAATACAATCGTATGTATTGGCGTAGGCGTTTATGTAACGGCGATGGGGAATAATTATAATCGCTTTGTGGATATTTTCAAATCCAGACAATCCGGCCGTTCAGAAATGATTGGATTGACAGCAGTAGTCGGTTTGGCATTTGCGTTGGCATTGGTTGGTAATTCAACAATGAATACTCAAGTGTTTTCTGCAGTTTTTGTTGTTATTCTGGTTCCGGGTATTGTTGGTTATTTTGTCTCTTATGATGAACAAAAAGCAACGGAAGGATTAACAAGTTGGTCATTAGATAAAGCAAAAATCATGTTTAAAGGATCTGATATCAATGATCAAGTTGGAGAAAAGGTAGAAGTGGTATTTAAAAAAGAAGATGAACGTGAAAATATTATTCGTTTTTCTAAAAATGATATGGAAAGAATGTCAGCAAATGTCGGAGATCTTGTTTATTTAACTGATAAGCGCAAATGGCTCGGCGGGTTAAAATCTATTCATTCCACTTATGGAGAAATACACAACGAAGACGGTGTTGTTTATATGGGCACTCGAAATATTGAAACAGGTTTATTTGATAAGGGAAGAATTTTAATAGCTGAAAAGGAAATGTAACTTTGAGAGCAACTTAAAGTGCAATAAATTTGCCAGCTTTTTTAAGCCACAAATCAATATTCCGGAGTAGCTCAGTTGGTAGAGCGAGTGGCTGTTAACCACCAGGTCGGGGGTTCGAGTCCCTCCTCCGGAGCATACTGAGTTGGTAACACGAACCGGTTAACAACTCAAGAGCATTAGCCCTTGGATCATAACTCCAGGGGCGTTTTTTATTTCCCATTTCTCATCGGGGAGTTGTGGCTTTTTAACCGATAGTTAACTGAACCAGCAATAAGGCTAGAAAGGATATCTGAAAATGGAGATTTGTTCGGCATCTGATTCTTTAAAGTGCAGTTAAACTATAAAAAACTATTTAAATAAGAGAAAATTTATTTTTCAGGATTTAATCCCATAGTATCCATGTATTCAATTTTATACGAATTTAATAAATCTATTATCTCTGTTCGCTGCTTGATCAATTCATATATCAAAGTTCGTTTCTTATAAAAAACAGAAATAAAGCGTAGATGTTGGCGATAATCACTAACACGATTGATGTACTGAAGAACAAAATTGCCACTGGGGATCAATGATAGTGCATAAATGAAGGTCCAAATGAAACTACCAGTGAGAGATGCAAAAATGATGATTTCAATGGGATAATAAATTAAAAAAATAATGGTCCCGGACAACATTTTCCATGGGGCAACTTCTGCTTTGTGTTGTACAAAATGACGGGCATACCAGCGGGGTAATTTGTAGGGAATCACATTATTGATCAGTCCATAGAGGTAAATAGGGAACATAATTATTATGTATAGAATTGCTTTTATTCTTTCCCAAAAAGTAACCCTGCTACTTGCAGGGTCCAAAAATTCATCCTTGATCTGCAAACGATTGAGAAGCCGCTGGTAGAGGTTCAGCCTCCCTTTAAATTCATTTACCTTCGACGGTTCATTTTCATAATACCATTCCACCGCATTGATAAGCCCTTTGGTCACAGAAAAATCATCTGCCTTGTTTTCAGTCTCTAAACCCAGATCAACAGCCAATTCTTGTTTGTAAATTCTTTCCAGTGCTTCAACGATCTCCTGCATTTCCAAGTCTTTAAGATTGATGGTAAGTTTTGATAATGCTGTTTCAATCTGTTCAGTTACTAGATGCACAGCTTCTTTTTCATTCTGCTCATATACGTCCCGAAAATCAGTTAATTGTATTGGTTGACCAAACCGTGTAGAAACATCGCTGCGAAATTTTATAGCGTTTGCATAATTTAATCCTACGGGGATGATCTGCACACCTAACTGCCAATCATTTTCAGCTTCTGCACCGAACCCAATGCGCGCGGCGCCTGTTTTGATTTGACTCAATTTGCGGTCACCAGTGGAAATGCCTTCAGGAAAAATGAGGAAAGCTTTATTCTGTTTAAGGATCTCATACCCTTTAGAAAACGTCTCTTTATTTTGATCCATTTTACTGGGATCATCCACCTTACGATAAACAGGTACAATTTGGATCCGGCGTAAAAACCATCCTGCGATCAGATTATTGAAAAGGGTACTTTTAGCAAAAAAATGCAGTTTTCTTTTACATGTATACCCAATGATCATTGGATCCATCATTGTGTTGGGATGATTGGCAGTGAAGATTATGGGTGTATCTTTTGCAATATAATCCACATTCTCCGCAGAAATTTTATTGAAAAAAGTTCTGATGGCCGTAATAGCCATTAATTTGATCAAAAAATACAACATGTTTTACTCTTCGCAGATCGTTCGAATATAAAAAGGACTTGGATCCGGCAGTTCTCCTTTTTCAATGAGTTGTTGTAAATATTTAACGGAATAACTTGGTTTAGCCATGCTGTCATAATAATCGAAAATACCTTGAATGCGATCCGATTGAAACTTTAAACAATAGTCGGGAATATTTTGCAATACCGCTTGTGCTTTTGGTATAAGACTTAAGTTCTGGTTTTCGTAATAATAAGAGGGGTTATAAGATTCATCCCAGAAGGGATTCACATAATTTCGTAAATCAAAAACCCCTTCTAATTCCCATCCTTTCCCGGAACGTTTTAAATGTGTCGGCCCGGCATTGCATAGATCTAAGGCAAATAGAAATCCTTGATAATTACTTTCTAAATCCGCGAATGAGAATACCCCTGTGGCTATTTTTCCCAATATATATTTTTCACCATAAATACCAATTGCAATTGCCATTTCAATAGCTGCTTCTTTTGATTCTACAAATTCCAATGCTAATCGATAGATTTTATAATATAGAAATCCAGATGCAGTAAAATGAGTTAGTTTATCCAATCCGATGTAAATACCGTCCACATTGACAACTTCATCAATTTGTATCTCTAAAATGTAATCTTGGTATTGCTCAAGATTCTTAAACGGTAATTCTCTACGGAAGATGCTCTTCTTATAGCGTTCACTAATATGGATTTCATTAGGTGGGTATTTATCTAATTGAGTTGAACTTTTTAATTGTTTTTCCAGTGGCGTATTCAAGCCAATACCAAAATGTTTTAATATTCGTCCTGCCGCTTCTTCGCACGAACAGTCATTGTGATTTTTGTTAATTTCATCCAACGCTGCTTGAATTTCTTCATTGAATAATTTATTTAAATAGTGGGATTCATCATTGGGAAGTTGATTCCAGGCAAGATATTGATCTACTTCACCAGCGAAGACAAAATTTAATATCAAGATAGGCAGTAAATACTTCATGGGAACTTTCTTACTATGATAGAATGTATATATGAACAGAGTAGTTGGAAACTTCTTTTTGATATACCATATTCTTTTAAAGAATTTATATGAAGCAGATACTTATAATCATTATTGCCTTTGGTAATTTAATTTCTCAAACAATTGAAAAGGATAAATTTATGGCTGAAAAAGTCAATAAATCTGAAACAGAATGGCAAACATGCCTTTCGCCTGAAGAATACCGTGTGCTTAGAAACAAAGGGACTGAAGCTGCATTTACTGGCAAGTATTATCGCCATAAAGAAAACGGGACGTATGTTTGCGCAGCCTGTGACAATGAACTTTTCAGTTCAAAAACGAAGTTTGATTCTGGAAGCGGATGGCCTAGTTTTTATGAAGCAATTTCTGAGGGTAAAATAAAATATATTGAAGATAAAAGTCTTGGAATGAGCCGAGTTGAAATAGTGTGTGCTAAATGTGATTCCCATTTAGGCCATGTATTTGATGACGGTCCAAATCCGACGGGTAAACGTTATTGTGTTAATTCAGCTTCACTTGATTTCAATAAAAAGTAATTAATCAAAAAATACTTTTTAACTTTAATTTCTATCTTTACATCCATAGAGCGTTTTGTTCGTAAAAGGTAGAAAGTGTAATTTCTTGACTACTATTTTTCAAACAATAAGTATACATACCAAATCCAAATTATGAAATGCATTCGCATAGTTCTATTAATTTTTGTAATAATAAATCAGATTTTAGCTGAAGACTCATCTTCTTATCAACTTCCTGTATATATTGTTTCACGAACTATGGGGAGCATAACGATAGATGGTCATCTTGATGATGTAGGCTGGCAGTCAACTAATGTTATAAATAATTTTTTGGAGGTAATGCCAGGTGAAAACATTCCTCCTATTGTTAGAACAGAAGCATTTGTTACCTATGACAGCAAAAATTTTTACGTTGCTATAAAGTGTTATGATGATCCTAAAAATATTCGCGCGCAAATTTCCAAGCGTGATCGTATATATAATGACGATTACGCTGGATTTTATATTGATACCTATGGTGATGCAAATAGAGCTGTAGAATTCCAGGTTAATGCACTTGGCATACAGGGAGATAGTCAAACAGTTGGTAGTAATGAAGATCAATCATTTGATATGATTTTTACATCTGCGGGTATCATCACTGAAGAAGGGTATCAGGTAGAGGTCGCTGTACCATTCAGTAGTCTCCGTTTCCCTGATAAGGAAGAACAAACATGGCGATTTTCCGTATTCCGCTCTCTTCCGCGCAATGATTTTATGCGCAAAATGGCTTCATTTAGAATGGATCGAAATAATCCATGTAATCTCTGTCAGTTTGGATATCTCAAAGGTGTCAGTGGAATTAAGTCAAGTCGCTCGATTGAATTTTTACCTAGCATGGTGAGTACACAAAGTGGAGAATTAGATATTAATAATGTTTTTCAAGAAAATGATTTTAATAGTGATTTAGCACTAGGTATAAAAATTCCAATAGGTCAGACAACGACTATTGAAGTTGCTATTAATCCTGATTTCAGTCAGATTGAGGCAGATGTAACACAATTTGATGTTAATAATAATTTTGCACTATCATATCCCGAACGACGTCCATTTTTTAATGAGGGAAGCGATCTTTTTAGTGCTGGCGGTCATGAGTGGCAGCCAAATATAAAACCTGTATATACGCGTTCCATAAATGACCCAAGCGTAGCTATGAAAATTTTGGGTAGGATCGGAAAAACAGATTACGGAATTATAACTGCTCTAGATGATGAAAGCGGAGTTGTGATTCCCTTCGAATTTGGAAGCATAATGGCCACTCCCGGTAAGAGTACTGTAAATGTTTTGCGTTTAAAACATTCTATGGATAATAGCTCATATATTGGAGGCGTTATAACGGACAGACGCTATGAAAGCGGCAGCGGAACAAATATTGGCCTTGATGGCTTATATTATTTAAATCAAAATATATTTTTTAACTGGCAGGCGTTCACTAGTTACTCTGTTGAGCCGAATGATACATCTCTATCAACTGATATCAATGGCGAGACTTTTGATTCAGGTAAATATACAACGGACTTTGATGGTGAGAGCTTTAAAGGGTCTCAATTTTTCTTACGTTTGACCCGCTCTACCCGAAACAATCAGCTAAATATTTTTGTGGCAGATAAGACGCCTACATTTAGAGTTGACACGGGTTATTTAAAGCAAAACAATGAAAGAAATTTGGGTGGCAATTATACTTTTATTCAATATCCAAAGACGAATTTAATAGAAAAATATTTCTTTACAATAGCTACCGGTAGAGTCTGGAATTATGATATGGTATTAAAAGAGAGCTGGTTCTATACATCTTTGAAAGGAGAATTCAAAGGACGTCTAGATGGAGATATAAACTATTTTGTTATGAATGAAAACTTCTTGGATTCAATTTACACGGGCCTACAGCATCTTGAATATTATCTAGATAAAAATTTTGGTGAAAAATTTTCTATCGGTGTTCGTGGTTCAAGCAATAAATCTATTATTCGTTATTTGGAAACTCCTGAAATTGGTTTTACTCAATCCTATAGTTTATGGTTTCGGTTTAAGCCAACATCAAAAATTAATATAAATCCGTCTCTGAACTACAATCATGCGAAATACTTTGACAATGATAATTACTATTATAAAGGTCAGCGAATTCGTATTCGTTTTAACTATCAGTTCAGCCAGTATCTTTCCTTACGATTAGTTGGACAATATTTCTATCAAGAAGATTTTGTAAATGATGAAATAGAAAAAGTTGTGGATTTACAGCCATTGATTAGTTATCAACCCAACCCTTTCACAATTTTTTATATTGGTTCATCTATCGATTTCGATGAAGGACCTGATGGTTATGAATCGTTTGACATGTTTCAGAATTCTCGTCAAATTTTTCTAAAATTTCAATACCTTATTCAATCCTGATTTATTCTTATCCCCTTATTAGTAAATTTAGCTTATGAAACCAGACGTCATTCTTTGTCATTACGGTGAAATAGCCTTAAAAGGGAAGAACCGTGGTTATTTTGAAAAAAAACTACAGGAGAATCTGCGTTCTACCCTTCAGCGATTTTCTCCAGAAACATTTTCATCCATCGGCCGCATGTTTGGTCGGCTCATTATTCGATTGAATGAAAATGGGCAAAATGAACTTGCATCAGTTAAGTCTGCTTTAAAAAATGTTTGTGGAATGGTGTATTGTGCACCAGCTATCTCCACAAAACAAGATAAAGAAACAATTATCAAATTATCTGTTGAGCTAATGTCAGTTGGCGGTTATGATTCTTTTCGTGTAACTACCCGACGAACGGACAAAAATTTTCCTGTAAGTAAACAAAAGATGAACGAAGATGTAGGCGCTGCGATATTAGAGGCAACTGGTAAAAAGGTAAATCTTAAACAACCGGATAAAACCTGTTACATTGATATAGTAGATGGTAAAGCGTTTCTTTATACAGAACGTATACAAGGGCAGGGGGGGCTTCCTGTTGGAGTGAGTGGAAAAGTGATGTCTATGTTGTCGGGTGGAATCGATTCACCTGTAGCATCATATTATATAATGAAGCGCGGAGCAGCTATTTCCTTTATCCATTTTCATTCAGTTCCTTTTACCAATGAAGCATCTATAGAAAAAGTAAGGGAAATGATTGAAAAACTGCAGGTATTCCAACAAAGAATTTCTCTGCATTTAGTTGAATTGGCGCCCATTCAAAAAGAAGTTATGGTTTTAACATCTGAAAAATATCGTATAATTTTATATCGTCGCTTCATGGTACGCATTGCTGAAGCATTAGCAAAAATCCATAAAGCAAAAGCATTAGTGACCGGTGATTCATTAGGACAAGTCGCTTCACAGACATTGGAAAATATGGGCGTAATTGAAGAAGCCATAAGTATGCCACTACTGCGACCGTTAATTGGTTTTGATAAACTGGAAATAATCAATAAAGCGAGGGCTATAGACACCTATGATATTTCCATTTTACCCGATCAGGATTGTTGTGCGCTATTTGTCCCTAAACATCCTGCAACCAAAGCAAGACTGAAGGATATATTATCTGAAGAGAAAAAATTAAAAGTCGATGAAATGGTTCAGCAGGCAGTTGCAAATATTAAAATTGAACAATTTGACTGAAAGGTACTATAAATCAATAGTGAATAAAACAATCCTCCTCATTATTATCATTTTATTTGTTGCTAGCTGTCGTAAGGAAGGCCATCCAAATTTGTCTATTAGTGAAGTGGAGTGGAAAGAGTATTCAAATGAGAAGATCGGTTATTTTGTTTCAATTCCTGAAGTGTATACGGTACAAGAATGGGAAGATGGGAGCGGTGTCATGTTTCGGCTTAATGGCAACCAGCCTATGATGTTAATAAGGCTTGGAACAAAAGCGGAAGACAAGCACCGTGGTATCTGGTATAACCACGAGCCCATCAAGCAAATTGAGTTAGCCGGAATTTCTGGCGAGTATTATGATTACTACCATTTCGATGGGCCATCAGGTATCCATACTCGATCATATGTGATCCCTTATAAAAAAAAGAACCTGGGAGTCGAATTTAGAACGTTTGAAATTGGTCCAGTGGAAGAAAAAATTCTATCGACACTCACCTTGATTAATCAATGAAAGTTGCCTTTTTTGGCGGGACAGGATTCGTTGGCAATTATATTGTCGATGAATTATTGAATGCCAGTCACGAACCCCATGTGTTGGTCCGGTCGCAAAATGCTTCAAAGCTCATTCAAGCAGACAAATGCATTGTGTATTCCGGGGATATTGAAAATGAAGCTGTGATTATTGATATGATGAAAAATTCTGATGCAGTGATTTATAATATTGGACTCATCCGCCAATTTCCGAAAAAAGGTATCACCTTTGAAAAACTTCATTATGAAGGTGTAAAACGGACTGTAAAGCTGGCAAAGGCTACTGAAGTAAAGCGCTATATATTAATGAGTGCTAATGGTGTGAAAATGAACGGTACACCCTATCAAACAACAAAATACCTTGCCGAACAATTGCTGAAAAATTCTTCACTGGATTGGACCATATTCCGCCCTTCACTTATTTTTGGTGATCCGCGGAGTGCTATAGAATTTTGTACCCAATTGAAAAAGGATATGCTGGGTTTACCCATTCCTGCACCACTCTTTTTTAATGGACTGATTCCAAAAAATGCAGGATCATTTTCATTCAATCCTGTCCATGTAACCGATGTAGCAAAATGTTTTGTCCGAGTTTTAGAAAAAGAGTCTGCAATTGGAAAAACCTATGAAGTGGGTGGTGATAGAACAGTAATGTGGAAAGAACTGATCAAAACGATCACATCAGCGTATGGAAAAAATAAATGGACAATACCGGCACCTGTATTTCCTGTAAAAATGTTAGCAAAATTATTAGATAGATTTTCATGGTTTCCCATAACTGCTGATCAATTAACCATGCTCACGGAAGGAAATACGTGTTCTTCAGATGTGTTCGAAGAACTTGATGTAAAACCTATAGAATTTAATATAGAAAGCTTGCAGTTTTTAAATGAGTAGAATGCTATCAAACATTGTAATTTTTGTACTAAATTAATCTCATGTTAAAATTCATTATACTTACAGTATTTGCTTTTGGTTTCCTCTGGGGCAAAAGTATGCCCATTGCGATTGGAGATCAAGCTCCGGAATTTTTATTACCTGATGAAAATGGTAAAATTCATTCTCTTTCCCAATACCGCGGACAAAAAGTAGTAGTTTATTTTTATCCGAAAGATGACACTCCGGGTTGTATAAAGGAAGCCTGTGGAATTCGTGATGATTACAGTTCATTTGAAGACAACCAAATTATTGTATTTGGGATTAGTTATGACAATGCATCCAGCCATAGAAAATTCAAAAAGAAATTTGATATCCCATTTCACTTACTAACAGATAAAGATAAATCCGTGTCCAAGCTTTACGGCACCAATGGAATGTTTTTCCCCAGCCGGAAAACATATTTAATTGATGAGAATGGATTACTTCTTAAAATTTATGATAAGGTCAATGTATTAAATCATGCCGAGGATATTTTGCGTTCATTCGCGGAAAGCAAATAAGCTTTCCATCACCCTTATATTTTTACTTATATCGTCCATTTCGTTCGGACAATCCTACCGAATTAACGGTATCATTACGGATGCTGAAACCGGTGAAACTCTGATTGGAGCTAACGTATTTATCCGAGAAACAGGCCAAGGCATGGCCACCGACATAAATGGCTATTATGTGTTGGATAATTTAGGGCCGGAATCAAAAACACTCATCGTTTCATTCCTTGGTTTTGAACAGGTTAAAAAAGAAATTGTATTTGTATTTGGTAGTTCGCAAAAAATTGATATTGCTTTAAATCATGCTGTAATTGAACTGGATGAAATAAATGTTTCGGCTGAAAAAACCACTCGCCAATTTAATATTCAGCCGGGAAGAGTTAATTTAAGTACGCGCCAGATTAAGGCTATGCCGTCAATTCTGGAACCAGATATTTTTCGGACAATACAAGCATTACCGGGAGTGCTAACACAATCAGAATTCAGTACCGGTTTAATTATCCGTGGCGGCAATACCGATCAAAACTTAATCCTACTTGATGGAATCACTGTTTATAACCCCTCTCACCTTGGGGGTGTATTTTCTAATTTTATAGTGGATGCGGTGAAAAATGCTGAATTAATAAAAGGTGGATATAATGCTGAATACGGTGGACGTCTTTCTGCGGTGTTAAATGTTACGAGCCGGGAAGGAAACCGCAACCGCTTTGACGCAAAAGTGAATGTTTCTATATTATCAGCGCAAGCCACATTTGAAGGTCCAATTCCAAATGGCGCGTGGCTTATCTCCGGACGCAGAACTTATTTTGATAAAGTTTTGGAGAATACGGATTTGAATGTACCTCCTTATTATTTTTATGATTTACAAGGACACATTTTTACGGATTTTTCAGCAAAGGATCGTTTGAGTTTCAGTTTCTATAAAGGACTTGATGATTTCAGTTTTGATGATATTGGAATTGATACCTATTGGGGGAACGAAACATTTAGCCTAACCTATCGGAAAATATTTAAAGATTTACTGGTTGGTAATTTCCTCGTAGCAAGCAGTCGTTTTTTTACTTTTTTCAATTTGGGAGGAGAATCCGGTTTAATACAGGATAATACTATACAAGATTTTACGGCATCCGCGAACCTCACTTATTTTCAAAATAAGAAAATGACATGGAAATTCGGCGGACAAATAAAGGAACTAGGTTTTAACTATGACAATACATTTGCTGATTCAGCACTTTTCACAATTAAAAAAGCACCATTAGAGTCAGCAGCATATACAAAATTAAAATGGATTCCAAACAAGCGATTGGTAATCGAACCGGGTTTCAGAATGAATATGTATACCGCTCATCCTGATACATATTTTCCTGATTTTCGACTGGGTTTAAAATATCTATTAACTGAAGATAGGTATATCAATTTTGCAATTGGGAATTACCACCAGTTCATTATGACGATTCAGGATGATTATAATCCAGTGTTATTGGATTTTTGGATGGCGATCGATGAATCCGTTGAACCGGGTAAATCCAAACAGGTTGTTTTAGGATATGAAGAATATTTCGGAGAGATTTATAAACTCCAAGTAGAAACATATTATAAAGACCTGAAAAATATGCTCACATTTGTTGAAACACGTGCATCTACAGATGAAGTTATGTCTGATGAAAAGCTGACTGACATGTTTGATATTGCTGATGGTTATGCCTATGGATTGGAAATTTTTGCTCAAAAAATGTATGGTAAAATTAACGGGTGGATATCGTATACGTATTCTATTTCCAGAAAAAGTATAAATAACTACGAATATTTTACGAATTGGGATCGTCGCCATGCTTTTACAGTAATTGGGAATTATAATATTAATAAAAAATGGGAATTTAATTGGCAGTGGACGTATCAATCCGGGCAAGCGTTTACTCCTATTTTAGGTTATTACATCGAAAATCTTGATTATACGTTTGATACGTCACATAGTGATTTTGGTACAATTCCCGGATCAAGAAATTCAGGACGTTATCCTCCATTTCATCGCCTCGACATAGGAGCAGTTCGTCATTATAAATTCAAAAAATTTGATATGGATTTTTACATTCAGGTTATCAACAGCTATAATAGGGATAATATTTTTCGTTATATCTACCATATGGGCAATACGCATAATGGATTGGATGATGATGGTGATTGGAACGTAAAAGAGGATGATTTGAACGGCAATGGCTACCCGGACCCGGGGGAACCCAATGTGGATGAAGCAGATGAAGGACGCGTTACAAAACAGGATATTTCTATTTTCCCCATTATTCCTTCCATTGGTATAAATATAGACTTTTGATGCAGACGTTTTTAATAACCATATTTGCTATAATGATGCTCTCCTGTGAATTTGATGATACAGTGGCTGCTTATGAAGATAAACTAGTTGTTTTCTGTAACTTATCGGCCAATTTACCTTTAGGTGCAAATGGTGATACGTGCTACATATCCCTATCATCTTCAATAGACGATGAAGCGGATGTAGATGAATTATATATTGAAAATGCTCAAGTAACAATTACTAGAGTAAGTACGAATAAAGTGTATCCTGTTGTTCCTGTTCCAAATCGTAAAGGTCGCTATTTAACTGCTGATACACTTATTTTTCAACCTGGTGAAACATATATATTAAATGCAGTTTATGGAACTTTTTCTATTAATGCAGAAACCACTATTCCCAGTGGAATGGATTTTTTCAGCCCAGATAATCAAACCCAAAAATGTGAGGGCGAAGAACAGTTCGTACCAACAGTAAATACAGAAAATTTTGAACTGCAGTGGATCAATTATATGGAAAACCCAGATACGCTAAACCAGCTGATAGACTTCTCTACAATTTCAACTGCATTTTATAACCATGGCAGTTGCTATACGGAAAGTTTTGCATCATTTCCTTTATTCATGCTGGATTTTGAAGCAGGGAATTATGCTACAATCAAAGTAACAACTGTTGCTCTGGAAGCTTACACAAGAGGATTGGAACCATTTGAAGATTTAAATGGAGATTATTTATATAATGAAGACAGCGAATCCTTTACAGATTTTAACCGTAATGGAATCCATGATTCCACATTCGTTAATTTAATTTATGATACATCCTTGGTGTATAAGATATGGAAGGAGGATTATTTACGCGATGAGAATGGTGATCCTTACAGAGTTAATCCTTTTACCTGGCAAGTGTCGACTCCTCCTGTTCCTTTGAGCTGGCTTTTCTTTAATTATTATGGTTTAACACTTGTTATCTTGGAAGCGACAGATGATGCGTATTACAATTATTATAGCGGCGATCCAGCGGGTCAGAATCAATATTTATTACCTGAATCGAATATTGTAGATGGGTATGGATTGTTTTCATCCACAAATGCGAAAGCATTTTTAGTCAATATTGCTTCTGGAATTTAAAAATCTGTATTTATTAAAATTTACCTACGCCATAGATAAACGTAAGTGTTCCACCAAGATAGCTGGTAAACATTACCATCCCGGTAAGAAGCCCTAAAAAAGCTAACGCCAGAATATCGACTCGATGATCATCCATATCTTTCAAAAAGAAATACACCCATAAAATCAGAATTGTAATACTTCCCCAAGCAGTGAGATTGCCAATCAATTCATGGCGTTGAATGGTGTCCATCGCAAGAGCATCATAACCAATTTGACCTGCTTGTGTAGCATCATTTTGCCCTGTCATTGTTGCTGCAATGGACATAATAGCTGCAAACCCTAAAAGCCACATACTAGTTGTGCGACAGATCCAATTATGTTTCCAAATGTGCAACGCTTGAAAAATGAACGCAGTTGTGATTAAAGCGATGGGAAAATGGACTATCGCCGGATGGAGGGGCAAATTCATGTGTGAAATTATAAATAAAATCTCCTCTTTCGAGGGGTTTATTTTGTAGCCCGTAGGAGAATCGAACTCCTGTTGCCAGGATGAAAACCTGGAGTCCTAACCACTAGACGAACGAGCCGTATTTTTTATAAAAGTAGGGCGCAAATTTATATTTTATTATGTGTCAGAACAAAAATATTATTCTGTTTTTTCGCCAGCGGAATCTAGTATATCCAATAATTGCCCGTTATTGTGTAATTCCATAGTAATATCAGCACCCCCGATCAATTTACCATTTACGAATAATTGAGGAATTGTAGGCCAATTGGAAAATTCTGACAATTTGATTCTTATATCAGGATCGGCTAATACATTCGTCGAATTGTATTCCACTCCGTAATGGTTCAATGCCTGCACAACAGCATTTGAAAAACCACATTGAGGCATGTCTGGTGTCCCCTTCATAAATAACATAATCTGGTTTGAATTGATATCGTTAATGATTTCTTCTTTTAAACTCATTATAATCTCCTAACTATTTTCTTTTGCCCATTGATCTTTGGGTAGTGTTTTTAATTGTAATGCATGAATTTCGTTAGTCAAAAAGCGCCCCAACGCTTTATATACTATTTGATGTTGCTGGACCATTGTTTTTCCAATAAATAAATCACTAATAACAATGGCACTAAAATGATCCTTTGTCCCGGTGGTGTCAATGACTTCCACGTGGGCATCGGGGATTTCATTTAATATTAAATCTTTTACTTTTTCAGGATCCATAATCAAATAGAAAAATTTCCTAACTAAATACAATACAAAATTATGAATCATTTTGCATATAGTTGTTACATTGTTTTAATCTTGTGCTATTATGAAACTGATTTCTTGGAATGTTAACGGCATTAGGGCCGCAAATAAAAAAGGGTTTCTGCAATGGTTGGAAGAAACAGACCCAGACATTGTTTGTCTACAGGAAACAAAGGCTCATGTAGAGCAATTGCCAAAAGAATTGTTAGAGGAACATGGCTATTATACATATTGGCACTCCGGAGTGAAAAAAGGGTATAGCGGAGTGGCAACTTATTGCAAAGAAGAAGCGCTTTATGTTCAGGAAGGTTTGGGTATAGATAAATTTGATTGTGAGGGTAGAGTATTAATTACTGAACATCCAAAATTTTTACTCTATAATATTTATTTTCCGAATGGGCAACGAGACCATGGCCGCCTGCAATATAAATTAGATTTTTATGATGAACTTTTGCCCATTATTAATGAGCAAGTAGAATCCGGAAATAACGTTATCGTAACCGGCGATTGGAATACAGCGCACCACCCTATAGATCTTGCACGGCCAAAAGATAATGTTAAGACAAGCGGATTTATGCCTATCGAAAGAGAGCGTTTGGATTCCTACGAAGAAAATGGTTGGGTGGATACATTTCGCCTTTTCCACCCTGAAGGAGATCGGTACTCTTGGTGGACATATCGCTTTGGAGCACGGTCCAGAAATGTAGGTTGGCGTATTGATTATTTCTTTGTAAATGAAGGATTTACTAACCAAGTTCTAGATGGAGATATACATTCAGAAATTATGGGCTCCGATCATTGCCCAATATCATTAGAGGTAGAAAATTGAAATCAAAAGCAGACATAGTACAAGATTGGATTAAGCGTTACACCGGTTCATCACCCGAAAACTTTGGTGATTGGATATTGTTGACAAATTTTCAGAATTATGTAGATAAGTTTGCCAAACGTTTTGACACACAGATTAATGGCCGTGGTGGTCCCATGACTTCAACGACTAACAAAGATGGATTGAGTATTGTTAATTTTGGTATTGGTAGTTCCAACGCCGCAACAATTATGGATTTACTTTCAGCCGTAAATCCAAAAGGTGTGTTATTTTTAGGGAAGTGCGGCGGATTAAAACATTCGACGGAAATAGGGCATTTTATTTTACCCAGTGCTGCCATTCGCGGTGAAGGAACAGGCGATGATTATTTCCCCAAAGAAGTACCTGCGTTACCTTCATTCAAAATTCATAAATATGTTTCAGATAAATTGTGTGAAAATGATCTAGAATATCGGACAGGTGTTATTTATACTACCAACCGCCGAGTCTGGGAATATGATGAAGAATTTAAAGAATATTTACGAAAGGTCCGCGTTCTTGGGATTGATATGGAGACGGCGACAATTTTTGTTGTAGGCTTTGCTAACGGCATTGAGCGTGGTGCGTTGCTTCTTGTTTCAGACACACCTATGACACCCGAAGGAATCAAAACATCTGAATCTGATTCAAAAGTAACACAAAAATTTGTTGATCTGCATTTGGAAATTGGAATAGATGCCATGGGTCATATTGGAAAAGATGGCGAGCAGATAAAACATTTTACATATTAAATAGTATGCGATTATTTATAGCAGTCCTATTTTCTGCAAGTTCAATATTTCCCCAGCCTGGAATCCTAAAAGTGGGATTTGATATTGATGATACTGTTTTATTCAGTGAACCCATGTTTCAGCACCATATTGAAGAGCATGGATTTCCTATTGATTTTGGCTGGATAAATTCCAACGACAGTAATTTTTCCATTCCCATTTCTCCTACCATTGATCTAATACACTATTTTAGGTCAAATGGTCATGAGGTTTATTTCATTACTGCCCGTCCTGGTAAAAACGGAGAAATGCTTGCCACGTATTTATCTGAAGTTTTGGAATATAAAGTACAAAAAAATGTGGATTTATTTTTTATGCCTAAGGATACTTTAAATGGAATTAAGTATACATCCAAACATCGTAAAATGCATGAATTGGGTTTAGATGTGTTCTATGGTGATTCTGATACAGATATCGTTGCTGCATTAAAAGCCGGGATTCATCCTGTGCGTGTTGTGCGAAACCAAAAATCTATAGATCAATACGGCGCTAATTATTTTGGTAATACAATAAAAGACGATTCCAAAAAGTACCCTTTTAAAAGAGAAGACTTAAACGTCTTTTATAATAAATCAGTAGGCGTATTTGGCGAATCCATTTATCCCATCATTTGGGAAGGACCAAGTGAAGATTAAATTTTCATCTTTTATTTTATTATTCAGTTTCTTGTCTGCATCTGAATTGGAATGGAAAGCCGAATTTCGTTATCGCTTGGAGGGAAACAAGAGTGATTCTCTCTATTCCAGTAAAGCATCCACAATTAATTATATGCGCAGTCGCATTAGCCTAAAATTCATCAATGGACCTGTGTCTGCACAGGCTCAATTACAGGATTCAAGATATTTAGGAGATCTATTTAATCATTCAGGATATGCCTATCAACAACCATACTATAACACTTTTTATTTTCATCAACTATACTTTCAAGTAGATCATTTATTGAAACGAAACTGGTCCATCAAAATTGGTAGGTTTGAAATGCCATTGGGGTCAGAACGATTATTTAGCAGAAATAATTGGAGTAACTATGGAAGGTCTTTTGATGGAATCCACTCTACAACTTCCATAAGATTTGGTGAATTAAATGTTTTCCAATTATTCATTACTGATCATTTTAGTGACCAAAATTTAAATGATGACTTCGACCAAAAACTATCTGGATTATATTTTAGCACGGTATTTCAACTTTTTAAAAATATCAATATCCCCAATTTTGATTTGTATTATTATACAAATAATTTTGATTATAAGAGTTTTTGGAACGACAAAAATTCAAGATTTGATAGAAGAACTCTTGGCGCTCGAATAAATTTTAATATTTTTTCACATATAATAGAATGGGAACAAGGAATACAAAGTGGAAAAATAACTGATCAGGATTTTGATTATCTTTCAGGTGATATTGATGCGTTTTTTAATGTGTTAAATCTGCATATAAATGTTAACACTATTCCGATTATTGAAAAGCTATCATTTGGTAAAGAACATTTTTCAGGAAATGATACTGCAACAGTAGCATTGGATGGATTTGCAAATCCCTGGGGAGCCGGACATAAATACCATGGTTATTTTGACAGACACACTCGATTTGGTGATAATTACAGATCTGGACTAGATGAGTGGAATGTTAAAACTGTGTTTTCCCTTCCGGGAGAGTTGAAGCTCAATATTCATTACCACAATTTTAAAGATGGTGTGAGGTTTGATCCGCTTGGGACCGAATTGGATATTGTTTTTTCCAAAAAACTGGGATTTGATGGTGTGCTCCAACAGGGGTTTGCACGTTATTGGGAAGAGAATGGCGACCAACTGGATTACAGTTGGCTCATGCTGACCTTTACTCTGTAAGGCTGTTTAGGTCGTCACGGATTAAAACCAAAATCGCAGACTGGGGCACAATCAAGTAATTATCCTTTTCAACTTTAATTTCAATAGCAGCTTTATTCAGGAATAATGCATAATCACCTAACTCCGCTTGAGTTGGAATATATTTAATACCACTATGTATTTCTGTCTTCCACGGCTCATCACCGCCTTCACCAGGATTCCCAACGGGAATACCCGGCCCAACTTCCACAATGATTCCACCGCGAATTTCCTGCTTTTCCAACACGCTTGGAGGGAGGTAAAGTCCTGCTGCGGATTTACTTTCTCCTTTGTCCGGTTGAATCAGGACTCTGTCGCCTACAACAATTATCTGTTTTTTCTTATGCCGCATAGGGTAATATTACGAAATTTGAATCATTAAGAAACAAATGTTAACAGTTAAATATATAGAAACAGAAGGCGAGTATCAATCTGCTCGTGCTATTCGCGAAGAGGTGTTTATTGTTGGACAGAACGTTCCTCGAGAAATTGAATTGGATGAATATGAAGATACTGCCACTCATATCATTGCTGTGGAAAACGAACTTGCCATCGGTACAGCGCGCTGGCGATGTACCGATGAAGGAGTGAAGCTTGAGCGCTTTGCTGTACCGGAATCTTATCGAGGAAAGGGTGTAGGAGTTGCGCTTGTGGAATTTGCAATAAACGAATTAAGAGAAAAAAACATGATATATTTAAATGCCCAGGAATATGTGATTTCGTTTTATCAAAAATTAAATTTTGAGGGAATTGGCGATATATTTTATGAAGCGGGTATTCCTCATCAGAAAATGATTTACAAAAAAGAGTTTTAAAAGACATTATGAAATTGTCTATAAACTTAATCAGTCTTTATAAAGAAGTGTAAATTCTCAATAGTCAAACTGCACGACAAATATATTTATGCAAGAATCCCTCTATAAGCGCATGTTCAAACTGGTCATTCAGTATTGGCCGTATCTGCTGTTATCTACATTGGCATCGATAATATATGTTGTATTAAACAGTGCCTCAATTTGGTTAACAGCATCTTTGATCAATAACATTTTGATGGATTTTCAACAGCTAGTGGCTGACCATTCTCAGCTGACAGGTGAAAACTCGCTCACTCTGAATGAAAAATTGAAGTTTTGGACCGATGGGTTCATCCTTCGGGGAACACCTCAGGAAACGTTGAAAGTATTGTGTTTAACCATTATGGTCGTATTCCTGACGAAAAATATATTTCTTTACATGAAGAATTATTTCATGACTGTGGTTCAATTCCATTTGATAACTGAAATGCGTAATCGTCTTTATAAACATTTCAATGCATTATCACTTTCATATTTTGATCAGAAAAAATCAGGAGAATTAACATCAATTGTCATTAATGATGTTGCCAACTTGCGCCGTGCATTAGGAACTAGTTTTCATCAATTACTAGTTGAACCCATCAATTTGCTGGCCTTTATAATACTTTTGTTTATTATCAGCTGGAAACTAGCTTTATTATCCATTGTCATACTTCCTATTGCCGGATTAACGATTTTATCGATTGGAAGAAGTATCCGACGTAAATCTAAACGCACCGCTGCCATGATTGCCGGGATCACCAACATTATTACAGAAACATTATCCTCCATTCGTGTGGTTAAAGCGTTTGCTATGGAAGGATATGAAGTACAGCGATTTTTCAAGGAAACACATCATTATTTTCAATTAATTCTCCGCAGAGCAAAATTGCGTTTGTTGGCATCACCCATTACAGAAACTCTCGGTGTAATGATAGGTGTTTTATTACTTTGGGTTGGGGGTATCGAAGTTTTAAGCGGTGAAGGATTAACACCTGAAGATTTTCTCCGTTTTATTCTACTACTTTTCGCCATGATGGACCCATTAAGAAAATTGAGTAAAGTAAATGTTTCATTACAAGCAGGAGCAGCCTCTGCAGAGCGTATATTTTCAATTTTGGATACTGAACCAAATATAGTGGACAAAACAGATTCTGTGAAAATCAATTCTTTTGAAAAGCAGATTATGTTTAATAATGTGAGTTTTAAATATGAATTTGATGATACAGTTTTAAAGGATATTTCATTTGAAATTGAAAAGGGATCTGTAGTTGCATTAGTTGGATCCAGTGGTGCGGGAAAATCCACATTGGCAGATCTAATTCCTCGATTTTATGATGTAGATAAAGGTGGAATTACTATTGATGGCCACGATATTCGGGATCTTTCTTTAAATTCGTTACGTAGGCTGATGGGCATCGTAACACAGGAGACGATACTCTTTAATGATACAGTCAGAGCTAATATTGCTTACGGTCAAATAGATGTAAATGACGAACAGGTTATCCCAGCGGCCAAAGCCGCCAATGCATTAGAATTCATCAATGAGCTATCCGAGGGTTTTGATACAGTGATTGGTGAAAAGGGTGTCAAACTTTCCGGCGGGCAGCGTCAGCGTTTAGCTATCGCTCGAGCCATCATGAAAAACCCACCGATACTTATACTTGATGAAGCAACGTCCGCCTTGGATACTGAATCTGATCGATTGGTGCATAAAGCATTGGAAACACTTATGGTTGATCGAACGGTATTAGTGATCGCCCATCGATTATCAACAGTTACAAATGCTGATAAAATTATTTTATTAGATAAAGGTGAAATTAAAGAAATGGGAACCCATAATGAGCTCATGGAAAAAAAGGGTCTTTACAGTAATCTTTACAATATTCAGTTCAATTAAATTTAAAATTTTATTATAGTATATAAATGAATATTGACAACCAACTAAATACACATCTTTTTACGTCTACAGTAAAATTATTGAAAAATAATGCCATCCCTTTTTGGCTGGATACAAAGTCATTATTAACTGTAATTGGGAAAAAGCATGGACTATCGTTATCTCAAGATAGGAATGTAAGCTTGAGTATTCCTGGAGAGCATTTTTCTAATTTATTGACACTTGAAAACGAATTGGGTTTATCATATCGTTTTCAATTAGTGCCAGATCAATCTGGCCGTGAGTGGACAGAAAGCGGATATTGTCGCATTGCTGTATTAAGTCGATGGCAACATAAACAAAAAGCGTTTAAAATTATTATTACACCCAAGTATAAAGTAGAAAACAAATACCGATGGGTTGATAAACGTAGCTGCAAAGAAATTGAAAGCACGTATTATGATAAATTAGATGAAATCAATATTAGCGAGAATTCATTCCCGATCCCACAGAATACTGAAGACTATTTACGTGTGCGATTTGGAAATGACTGGAAAAATCCAAACTTAAATTGGATTGCTAGTATTGATGACAATACAATTGTAAATAATTCTTTGTTAGAAAAAATTCCATTTAAAAAAGTAATTAATGCTTCCCCTTTAGAAAAAATCCAGCTTCAAAAGGGAAACTACCATCGACGTATGAAAAAAATGCTATTGAAAACAATAGACATATTGAATGAAAAAGGATTTAAATATTGGTTGGAAGCCGGAACTCTTTTGGGCATTTTGCGTGATGGTGATTTAATCCCTTGGGACTACGATGCTGACATTGGAATTCCTGCTGATTCTGCGGATGATATAATGAATTTGCGTATGGAATTTTTACCAAACTACTTGATTAAAAGACGTAAAATTAATTCTAATTGGCTTCCGGGAGATATGAGAGTAATAAAAGTAAAAACACCCTGGGAAAAAATAAGACAAATAAATTTTCACATCGATCTATTTTGTGTATATCCGGTAAAAGATAAATATCGCTGGGTAGATAGTAACGCATTGAAGCATGTTGATAGAAAATATTATGATACTTTAAGCACAATTCAGTGGGAAGGACGTACGATTAATATTCCAAATTATGTAGAAGAATATCTTTCCCTACGTTATGGGAATTGGCAAGTTCCGGAACCAAATTATAACGCCGGACTACACGATGGTTCTATTGCCGAAAAAGGATTTTAATTCAAAACTCTAAACAAGAATAATTATGTCAGAAAATAAAAAATCAAAAAAAGTATATATAGCTATGTCTGCCGATCTGGTTCACCAAGGCCACGTGAATATTATTGCTGAGGGCCACAAGCTGGGCAAAGTGATTATAGGTTTGCTGACGGATGAAGCCATTGCCAGTTATAAACGCCTACCTTTAATTGCCTTTAATGAACGCAAAATAATTGTTGAGAATCTAAAGGGTGTAGAGAAAGTCATACCCCAAATAACTTTAGATTATGTACCTAATCTAAAAGAATTAAAACCAGATTATGTTGTCCATGGTGATGATTGGAAAACAGGTGTTCAAAAAGAAGTTCGACAACGCGTATTAGATACGCTCGCTGAATGGGGTGGGGAACTTGTAGAGCCAAGATACACTGAAGGTGTTTCATCAACTGATTTGATTGCTGCTGTTAAAGCACAAGGCATTACACCCGGGAAGCGGATGAAAACACTGCGACGGTTGATTGCTGTAAAACCAATCGTTCGTATTTTGGAAGCGCATAATGGATTAACGGGACTAATTGTAGAAAAAACCAGTATTGAAAAAGATGGTCGAAAATTAGAATTTGACGGTATTTGGGAAAGTAGTCTAACAGATTCAACTGCAAAAGGGAAACCGGATACTGAACTGGTTGACTTTTCATCCCGGTTCTCGACCATTGAAGAAATATTGGAGGTAACGACTAAACCCATTATTGTGGATGGTGATACAGGCGGTCGGATAGACCATTTCAAATTCAGAGTTAAAACACTGGAAAGGTTGGGCGTTTCGGCTATTATTATTGAAGATAAAATTGGGGATAAACGCAATTCTCTTTTTGGAACGACCGTCCCCCAACAACAAGATTCAATTGAGCATTTTTCCCAAAAAATTCATGAAGGAAAACAATCCCAGATTACAACAGATTTTATGATTATTGCCCGTGTGGAAAGTTTGATATTGAAAAAAGGAATGGCGGATGCCCTAAAAAGAACTGAAGCATATATAGCCGCCGGGGCAGATGGAATTATGATTCATAGTAAGGAAAAAGATGGAAAAGAAATCATCGAATTCTGTGAAAAATTCCAAAAATTTGAAACAAAAGTTCCTCTTATTGTAGTGCCTTCAACTTATGCCCATATGACTGAATCAGAATTACAAGATTTAGGCATTAATGTGATAATCTACGCCAACCATTTATTACGTTCTGCTTACCCATCAATGATAAAGGCAGCTCAATCTATTTTGGAAAATAGACGTGCTAAAGAAGCATCAGAAGAATACTGCATGTCCATTAAAGATATTATTACCCTGATTCCCGAGGTTAATTGATGGCCATTAAACCGGCTGAATTTTACGATCAGTTAGCGAGTTACGGTGTTGAATTTTTTACGGGTATTCCAGACTCTTTACTGAAAGAATTTTGTTTATGTATTGATGATCGTATACCCGGAGATAAACATATTATTGCAGCCAATGAAGGCAATGCTGTTGCATTGGCCACCGGTTATTATCTAGCACAAAAATCATTACCTTTAGTTTATATGCAGAATTCGGGTTTGGGTAATGCAATAAACCCTCTTTTATCTCTTTGCGATCCGGATGTGTATTCCATTCCTTTACTCGTAATGGTTGGTTGGCGAGGTGAGCCTGGCGTAAAAGATGAACCACAGCATGCTAAACAGGGTAAAGTACAATTAGAATTGTTGGATGCAATGGATATTCCCTATGAAATTATTTCAAAAGATGATGATCAATTTGCCAAGAAAATTTCAAATGCAATTGAAATTGCAAAAACCGAAAACAGGCCGGTGGTTCTTCTGATCAAAAAAGGGACATTCGAAAAATATAGTAATGATACTCAATGCTCTGATGATCAACGTATGAACCGGGAAGAAGCATTGGAAATCATTTTGGGCAATCTTGATGATAATGCTATTGTGGTTTCGACTACAGGGAAAACATCCAGAGAAATTTTTGAGATTCGCGAAAAGAACCGTCAATCACATGAAAAGGACTTTCTAACTGTGGGATCCATGGGTCATTGCTCGGCTATTGCTTTAGGTATTGCATTAGCTAAACCTCATCGACAAGTAGTGTGTATCGATGGAGATGGAGCAATGTTAATGCATTTGGGCATCCTTACATCAATAGCGACATTGAAACCGAAAAATTTTCGACATATTTTAATGAATAACGAAGTGCATGAATCTGTGGGCGGACAAGAAACTGCGGCAAAGAAATTAGATTTATCAGCAATAGTTGAAGCTGTTGGATCAAGCAAAATATTTAAAGCAGAAACGTCAGATGATTTAGAATCAAATTTCAATGATTTTATATCATGCACCGGACCTTCATTTCTTGAAGTAAAAATTCGACCGGGGTCAAGAGAAGATTTAGGCAGACCAACAATCAAACCAGTTGATAATAAAGAAAATTTTATGAAATTTCTGGAGAATTAGTTTCTCCGTTGATATATGTCTAATTATTATAATCCTGTAAGAATTATTAAAACTGAAGATTGGTTGCGTGAGTTAAATTTTAGAATATATGATTTAAAAATTTCATCCCCGATTATTATTACTACCCTTGGGAACAGGAAACGGTTAAAACTTGATTCAAAATTTGATTCTGATTCTATTTTTAGTGAAGTGGGTAGTAATCCAACTTTTGAAGAGTGTAACAATGCACTAAAATTTTGCCAGAAAATAATGATAGATGGTGTTGTAGTTATTGGTGGTGGTTCTGCAATGGATTTAGCAAAAGTTGTTATGGCTCACCTGTGCTTGGAAAAATCAGATATTTTTGAATTAATAGAATTTAAAGAGAAATATCCGCAAACGATTCCTTCCATATTTTTACCCACTACTCACGGAACTGCGAGTGAAGTAACCATGTGGGGGACCATATGGAATATGAAGGAAGAAAAGAAATATTCAATATCTCATCCAAATCTTTATCCGACAGTTGCGATTTTGGATGGACGTTTAACATTGTCTCTTCCTATGGACATTTCAATCACAACTACAATGGATGCATTAAGCCACAGTTTTGAGTCTATTTGGAACAAGAAAGCAAATGATACTTCAACTGATTTAGCTATTTCAGCTATTTGTTCGATTCTTAAAAATGGTTCAGCTTTGAAAGAAAACCCCAAGAATTTAGAAGTTCGAAATAATCTGTTAAAAGCATCTACAGTTGCTGGATTAGCATTCTCGAATACTACAACTGCAGCTGCTCATTCAATAAGTTATCCGTTAACAATCCATCATGGAATTCCCCATGGAGTTGCATCTTCTATCAGTTTATTACCTTTATTGGACATCAATGGTCCCTTAATCAAGAAGTCTTTAGATAGAATTTGTAAAAATAATGAATTGACTTATGATGAATTAAAACAAACCATAAAAGAAATCCCCCAAGGTGAAGTACCATATACATTGGACAAATGGGGCATCTCTGAAGACCAACTGCCAAAATTAGCTGAAGAATCATTTACGAAAGGTAGAATGGATAATAATATTGTGGATTTATCAACGGATGATGTATTGGGTATTTTGAAAGAATTACTTAGTGAACAATGATCAACGCTCATCTAAAGTATTTATTTTTTGTTACAAAACCATATTCCTTTTCAATTCTCGAGCCGGTTCAAAACGCAATTCAAAAATTGAATAGTGGTACGGTAAAATGGTTTACAGCCAGTTCCGCTAGTCATTATTTGGTTCCTGGTAATCAATTAAAATCCAATAGGGAAGTACACGATTACAACCCTGATGTTGTTCTTGTCCCTGGCAATGTTGTCCCACATTATTGGCCTGGTTTAAAAGTGCAGATTTTTCATGGGCTGGATGAAGAAGTGAAAGGCTTTTATACTATAACTGGATTCTTTGATTTGTACTGTACAACAGGACCCGTTATGACAGAAACGTTTTTAAAAATTGCAAAACGGAAAAAGCATTTTTTAGTTGAGGAAACTGGTTGGCCAAAACTTGATTATATTTTCAAAAATAAAGGGAATTTTACCGATCAAAAAAATCAATTAATCAAACAATATGGTTTAAATCCTGAATTACCCGTTTTGCTTTATGCCCCTACCTTCCCAGCCAAATACACATCAGCTCCGGACTTGCTGGGCACTATCAAAAACGTGAATAATGGAAAGTACAACTGGATTATAAAATTCCATCCATTAATGGATAAAACGACTCAAGAACAATACAAGCAATTGGAGAATAAATATCTTCGGGTCGTTGATGAACTAAATATTTTACCCATTATGGCAGGCTCTGATTTAATGATTACCGACACATCATCTGTTGCCTACGAATTTATATCTTTTGATCGACCTTTAATTACGTATCAAGCATTGGTTCGTAAAGACAAAGGTATAAATATTCAAAAGCCAACAGAACTATCAACTGCTATCGAACAAAGCCTGATGAAGCCTGATGAATTTTCAATTAATAGAGCAAGTTGTCTTCGAGAAATTCACCCATATTCAGATGGATCTTCTTCTGATCGTATGCTGCAAGCAATAGCTCGCATTCTAAATGATGGTCTGCATAAAGAATTAAAACAAAAACCCTTAAATATTATCCGTAAATATCAGATTAGAAAAATGATTGACAGGAGTCAAGCTAAAGGGTGATGAGAAAGACTAAAGTTTTATTTAAAATGTTTTACCTGTATCATAAGGCAGCCTATGATCCCCTAATTGAGTTATTTGAGAATGATTTAAATTATGATGTTGCTTTATCTCTGACTCATGAAGTTAAGCGATCATTTAGTTTTTATAATAAAGATGAAACAAAAAAATATTTAAAACAATTTGAGCAAGAGGGTCATCGGGTCAGTGATGAAAATGAACACTTTGATATTGTATTTGTTCCTGACGTTGTAGATGAAAAAAAGTATGGCGATGCTCTACTTTGTTTGATTTATCATGGAATTACATTTACAAAAACAGTCACATATCGCGAGCTTAAAAAACATTCTGACCATCGCTATATTATTTTTGCTGAAGGTGACCAATCTGAAAAATCGTTAATAAAATCACGTTGTATGGGAAATTCTGAATTGCATACAGTAGGTTATCCTAAAATGGATCCATATTTTGCTAGCGGGGTTTTTGATAGAAGTGAGATATTAAAATCATTAGGTCTTGATCCAGATAAACTTGTTATCTTGTTCGCGCCTACGTATAAACCAACTTGTCTGTATGATTTAAAAGACGAAATATTTGAATCAACAAAAAATTATAACCTCATAATTAAGTTACATCATTATTCATGGATGGGGAAATATGCGTCTCATAAACAACATAAAATATTTGAAGAAAGAAAAGATAAATATCCTCACTCGATTATTATCCCTAAAGATGATTATAATATTTTGCCGTTATTATACGTTGCAGACACATTGGTATCTGAAGCTTCTGGGACAATAACTGAATTTTTAGCGACCGGAAAAACAGGCATTATTTATAATTTAAATCAAGAGAGTTTAAAACATTCTGATGGTGAGTCCCTTTTGGGATTTGATAATCGAAAATATTTAAAAGATTCTTTCGTGCATATTAACACTCCAGAGGACTTGCCGGCGGGAATCAAGTTAGCATTAAATCCAACAGATGAAATGAAAAAAGCACAAAAAACGGACAAGGAAAAAATATTCTATAAATTAGATGGAAATGCGTCAATTAGAGTAAAACAAATAGTTGAGAAATTGTATTCAAATAGTATAAAAGTGTAAGTTTTGATATGGCAAACATTTATCCATTTAAAGGGTGGCGATATAACAGCAAACTCATTAATGACTTTACCAAAGTAATCGTACCGCCATACGACGTCATATCACCTTCAGAGCAAAATGCTTATTATAAGAAATCTCCCCATAATTATATTCGGATTAATTTAAATCGATCTGCGGGCGAGGATCGATATTTTGATGCAGCTAACACACTGGCTTTATGGAAAAATGAAGGTATTCTGGTCGAAGAAGAAAAAGAAGCGTTATACATTTTATCACAATCATTTGAAAACGAAGGTAAGCGCATAGATCGAGTCGGATGTATTTGTTCTTTGGAATTAACAGAATTAGGAACGTCGGTTTTACCTCATGAACAAACGATCGAAAAACATTTACAAGACCGGTATAAATTAATGGAAACAACAAATGCTAACCCCGGCCAAATATTTATGTGCTATCAAGATGATGACCTTGTCCTCGAAGGCATTTATGAAACATTGCCACATGCTCCAGTTATCGATTGTGAACTGGATGAAATACGATATACACTTTTTGTTGTAACAGATGCAGACTCTATATCCAAATTTAAAACGTGTATTTCTACAAAAGATGTAGTGATTGCAGATGGGCATCATCGCTATAAAACAGCACTGCGTTATTATCAAAATAATCCAGCTATATCCGGAGCAGAAAATGTGATGGTAACGCTTGTGAATAGTAATAATCCGGGCATGAATGTTCTCCCGACACATCGGTTAATTAAAGATGTTAAAATCGGTATTGATGAGATAATGACTAGCCTACAAACGCATTTTGATGTAGAATGGTTTAGCGGACCTGAAAAAGTCATCAAAATAGTAGAAGATGAAAATAACGGTAAAGGTCAAATGGGCATTTACCATCGGGAAAGCAATACGGGTTTATTGTTAAATTTTCATAGTTGGAAAGAATTAATTAATGTATTTAATGATCAATGTCAGGCTGCACAGGAATTGGATACAAATATTTTGCATTCATTTGTAATGAAAGATGTGTTTGGTGTGGATACATCACACCAGCAAGATTTGAAAAAAATATCATACATGCGCGGAAACAAACCCACTATAAATCTATTAAAAGAAGAAAGACATTTTGATGTCGCCTGTTTTGTCCGGCCGCCATCATTAGATGAAATTTTCACAATCGCAAAAGCAGGTGAAACAATGCCTCAAAAATCAACATTTTTCTTTCCCAAGGTATATTCAGGATTAGTGACACGCTGTTTTGGCAATGAAAAGTAATTAAAGGATTAGAATGAAATTATTAAAACAGAAATTGATGGAAAAAATTCCCCAATGGCAAGATGAAGCACAAAATCTTTTAAGGAATAGTGGCGATAAAAAAATAAGTGACGTAACCGTTTCACAGGCTTATGGCGGAATGCGTGGTGTAAAGGGGTTTGTGTGTGATACATCATCTGTTTCTGCAGAAACGGGATTAATCATTCGTGATCATCCGCTTTTGGATATAACACATATTCTTCCAGAAGAAGTATTTTATTTATTAATTACCGGTGAATTACCGAGGAAAGATGAATTAACTGATTTGCAAAATCAGTTTTCAGAAAAATCTGCAGTCCCAGATTACATTTGGGATGTGATGTACAAGATGCCTGCAGATTCTCATCCAATGTCCATGTTTAATACTGCAATAATGGTTATGCAACGAGACAGTGTATTTCGAAGGAAATATGATGAAGGAGTTGCGAAAGATACATATTGGGAATATTGTTTAGAAGATGGTATAAACCTTTTAGCAAAATTACCAGGATTGGCTGCGGGCATTTATAGAATTCATTTTAATAAAGGTGCCTTGATTGATTATAATCCTGAATTCGATTGGTCAGGAAATTTTGTTCATATGACAGGGATTGATGACCCCAATGGTGAATTTAAAAAGCTTATGCAGTTATATTTCATGCTTCATTGTGATCATGAAGGAGGAAATGTGAGTGCTTTTGCTGCCCATACAGTTGCCTCCGCTTTGTCTGATCCCTATTATTCAGTAGCAGCAGGGTTAAATGGCCTTGCTGGACCACTCCATGGTTTAGCTAATCAGGAATGTTTAAAGTTTGTTTTGGAGATTTATAATCATTTTAACTCTTCTCCATCCAAGGAAGAATTAAAACAATTTTGTTGGGATCGTTTGAATAATGGGAGAGTTATTCCCGGTTATGGCCACGCCGTTTTACGTTGCCCAGATCCTCGATTTGTTGCCTTTCTGGATTTTGGAAAAAAACACATCAAAAATGATGATATTTTTGATATTGTAAAGAATTTGTATGATGTTGTACCTCCTGTTTTACAAGAACAAGGTAAAGCTAAAAACCCTTGGCCTAATGTAGATGCAGCTTCGGGATCATTATTGTATTATTATGGATTAAAGGAATTCAAATTCTATACGGTATTGTTCAGTGTATCTCGCACTATGGGAATGATCGCCCAAATGGTTATCAATCGTGCATTAGGGATCCCCATTACTCGTCCCAAATCTGTTACTACAGATTGGCTCAAAAATAACACATAGTATTAGAAATGAAGAAAACTGTATTGGCCATTATATATTTGGTCTTCGCAATTCAATTAACCGCAAATGAAATATACCATTCTGTACGTGTTTTGAGTACAGGTCAATCTGTTTTTCAACAACTTCACTCACTAGGGATACCACTTGATCATGTTCAAATTAAACAAGGGGTGTTTATTGATATTATTGCCAATGAAAATCAGGTGATCGGATTATCTGAAATGGGCATTTCTTATGATATATTAATTTTTGATATGGAACAATATTTTGTGGATCGCAATGTACCGGAAGTCAGTCGAGATTTTGAACTAGGTTCAATGCTGGGCAATTATACATTCAGCGAAGTCGAAGAAAAAATGGATACGTTGGCTGTATTATATCCCAATTTGGTTTCTACAAAAGATTCAATTGGTACTTCAATTGAAGGTCGTACAATCTGGGCGTTTAAAGTATCGGATAATCCAGATCAAGATGAAGATGAACCGGAAGTATTATATACAGGCCTTACTCATGCAAGGGAACCACTGGGGATGATGAATCAGTTTTATTTTGTACAATGGTTATGTGAAAATTATTCGACAAATAATGTAGCAGAGTATTTAGTTAATAATCGCGAATTATGGTTTATTCCGGTTATCAACCCTGATGGATATGTATACAATGAATCCATAGCGCCCAATGGCGGCGGGATGCATCGTAAAAATAGAAGAGATACTAATTGTGGTAACGGCACCCAGCGTGGAATAGATTTAAATCGAAACTATGGATATGAATGGGGTACCGACAATTCAGGTTCTTCTCCAAATCCATGTTCAAATGTTTTTAGGGGTGATTCAGCATTTTCAGAACCCGAAACTCAAGCAGTTAGAGATTTCATATTAGATCACGAATTTTCGAATGTTCTCCATTACCATTCGTACTCCAATGTTCTGATTCATTCTTGGGGTGATAGCACTTTACCAGATGAACCAGACTTAACTACTATTCGAGAAATCGGATGGGAAATGTCAAAATATAATGGTTACCAGGTTGGTACAGGATACGAAACAATTGGCTATGGTGTAAACGGCGATGCAGTGGATTGGTCTTATGGAACTGCGGGGTTGATCTCGTATACTCCTGAGGTTGGATCCTACCAGGATTATTTCTGGCCCCCTGAAAACAGGGTTATACCCTTGTGCGAAGACCAGCTTTATTCTAACCAGATATTTGGTTTTGTAAGTGGAGCTGATCATATTGTTTTTTCAATCGATATTGATGAGCAACAAGGCGATACACTGCAATTTAATGTAACAATTCAAAACAGAGGCTTGCAGGATTCAGATGGAGATGTAGTCCTTGTTGTTCAGCCATTAAACAATACGAACTATATTCTTGACTATATGGATAATTTAGGTTCGATAGCTGCCAGAGGAATAGATCATGTGAATATTTCTATGGTAGTACCTAGCTCATCAGAAAATGGTGTGGAAACGGGAATTCTAGTAACAATAAGTGATAATAGCAGTTTTGTGCGAACAGATACACTTACTACAATTGTGGGTATTCCAACATCCATTTTTAGCGAAGAGGCTGAATCAGGCCTTTCTGATTGGGATACAAATGATTGGGGCCTCACATCAACAAGTTCTTATAACGGAAATTATTCCATTACGGATAGTCCTCAAGGTAATTACAGTAATAATTCAATAACAGCAATTAGGACGTCTAACCAAATCAATCTTGATGGATTGAATTATCCTACCGCACGATTCGCAGCTAAATGGAACATAGAGAGCAATTATGATTTTGTTCAATTTCAAGTATCAAGCGATGGCACCCACTGGACATCATTACCTGGGATTTACACAGAGCACGGATCAGGATCAGGAACTCAAAATACCGGTGAAGTGGGGTACGATGGTCAGTCTGATTGGGTTGAGGAAACAGTAGATCTATCTGCCTATGCAGATGAGTCAGCAGTGTACTTCCGATTTATCTTAAAATCAGATGGTGGTGTTACGAGGGATGGTTTTTATTTTGACGACTTTTCCATTCAAGGTTATTTGAACTATTTACCGGGAGATTTGGATGAAAACGGTGAATTGGATATTTTTGATGTATTGAATATTGTTGAATTAATTTTGAGTAATGTTGAATTAAATGAATTTCAACAAACCAGAGCAGATGTGAATTTTGATGGCGAAGTCAATATATATGATATATTAGCAATGGTTGATATAATACTTTCAAACTGATGAAAAAATATTTTCTATTCGTAACAATTATTTTTCTACTTAATAAAGCTTCGGCATCAGAAAAAATGTGGATTTATTTCACAGATAAAGATAATTCAGGTCAGAATATCACTTTAGATGATAAAGCAATACAGCGCAGGCTGAAGGTGGATATCAAAGATACATGGTATGACCGTCCTGTTGCGCAATCATATATTGCAGTTATGGAAGAATTGGGTGCAGTCATTCATAATAAAAGCCGATGGCTTAATGCTGTTTCTATAACATCTGATATAAACATTATAAATGAAATTTCTTTATTGCCTTTTGTTAAGAAAA
>Ga0208471_1000036_pt1 | contig 52390 bp, 47 predicted proteins | sample DeeseametaMP0441_FD_184210 | JGI IMG/M metagenome (GOLD analysis project Ga0208471, IMG submission 184210) | Marine microbial communities from the Deep Atlantic Ocean - MP0441 (SPAdes) | ecosystem: Environmental > Aquatic > Marine > Oceanic | place: East of Rio de Janeiro, Brazil, South Atlantic...
CAGAATGAAACAGTTATACCAAGTATAATCACAACAAATTCAATTGAATATTTTATAATATATTTTTTTATCATTTAATCTCCTTTATTTGAGCCAGAGACGTTTCATACAGGAAATTACAAAACTTCACCCAACATTGTGGATGTCTTCTTTCATAAACAAAAAACCCCGCTTATGCGGGGTTTAATCCATATTGGTTATCATTTTCATCTCCATTTATAAAACAACACCAATAAACAATTGGTATAATCCCAATACCCGTAAATATCAACAAAATCCGCCATCCAGACATATTTAAATCATGTAATCTTCTAACTCCAACTGCAAATGCAGGTAGCGCAGTTAATAAACGAGAAGTTTCAAATAAAGGTAACAAAGGTATTCCATCTATGATGTTCTGAAATTTCCAACCTATCATCAAATCAACGGCAAGAAAGGACACCTGGAGGAAAAAAACGAAAAGAAAAAAATAGGTGCACTCTTCTCGACCTGCTCTTCCATTAAAAACTGCATAATTTTTAAAACATTTTTTAATCCATTTCATGTTTAAATCTACCCATCATTCCACAAACAAAAAAGCCCTATACTGGGCGGGGCTCTTGCTTAAATCGTTTGGGTGGGGGTTATTTCAACAGCACCATCTTCTTCGTCTGCCTGAACTCTCCTGCCTGTATAGTATACAAGTATAGCCCTGCTGATACTGGCTGTCCTTTGTTGTTGGTAGCATTCCACTGAATTGATTTGTAGCCAGCATTTTGGTGACTACTGACCAGTGTGCTGATATGCCTGCCTGTGATATCGTATATGGTAATATTAACCAGTCCATCTTCAGGCAACTCATAGCGGATAGTTGTGGACGGATTGAATGGATTTGGGAAATTCTGCTCAAGTGCAAATCCCTGAGGAAATGTCTCATTTCTGTTATCAACCCCGACAGAATTTGAATAGAAGCTAATATTGTCAAAATATATTATGTTGTCTTGAGTTCTACCTCCTAGGTTAAAATCGGGGAAAACAACAATCTGATCAATACCAATGGCTTCGGGAAGACCAATGTGACTTGAAAAATCAAAGGTCAATTCTTCCCATACATTGGTTACAGTATTAGCAACTTTGATTTCTCCAAGTGAACCGCTAGTTGGAATTACGAACTTAAGACCTACATCACTGATTACGGTTTTATATACCATAATTTTTAGTGTGCTATTGGTGACATCTAGAGAGAACGTCCCAATATCTGAACCGTGCAGGGATTCACAGCCTGCCCAAGGTTGACCAGTCTGTAAAGCAGTAAACTTCGCTACGGTGGCTGATGAGTTGATACCGCCAGTATTGGGATTTGTCACTATTTCAAGGGAAGGATTATCACCATTCTCGAAGACAGTCCAAGTCCAAGTGGCACCATAACCACCAGTTTCAAAATCAATCGGAGAATTCTGCCCCCAAGCCAACCCAATAAATAGTAGTAATGATATATATTTACGCATATCCTAATCTACCCACAATCCCACAAACAAAAAACCCCACGAATGTGGGGCTCTTGCTTAAAGCTTTATTGACAAAGCCCTAACTATTTTTTTCTTAACATATTTTTTCGTTTCATCATCACCATAGATATCAAGTCGTGCATATAGGCATAAATCCTGTATATCAAGTTTCCACAGTTGTGGTCGATCAGTTATCCAATCGATAGTAATTAAAAATAATTCACCTACCATTATGCCATTATCAGGCATTGCATATATATCATTAAGCTTTCTTTTTGTTGAATCTGATGCTTCAAATATTTGAGAGGTCATATTCTTTGCATATCTCAATGCGTTATCCTGTCCGCTGATTTGACTACACATGTAGAGAACAGCTTCAACGGGCGACACTTCGTGCAATTCTGTCCATTCATTATAAGTAATCTGCCCATTCAAAACGCATAAGAGTGATGTGAAAACTATTAACTGTTTATTCATTGATTATCCTTTCATTTTTCAAAAAAAAAGGGAATACCCTGCGGCATTCCCTTGGTTCAATGAATAAACCTTTAAAGTTTTATTAAGTTCCTGTTTAAACAAAAAAACCATGAATCAGGCAATTGATTGTTTTGTAATTAAAAGAAATCAAGGAACTTCACACCCCATAAAAATGTATATCAAATACATTACCCATAAAAAACCCCAATAAGTTGGAGAATGAATGACCCATGTCGAAAGGAATCATGTTCTCCCTCCCTTGTTTCACTCTTTATTAGCTTATATATTCCCGGGCTGTTTTTAATCCAAAATTCTAAAATGTTAAGATAAAATTATGAATCAATTTACCATTCCAAAACCGGTGAATGAGCCCATCAAGGATTATGCTCCCGGCTCCCCGGAAAAAGAAACATTATTAACCAAACTCAATGAAATGAGTACTGAAATTATTGATATTCCTCTCATTATCGGCGGCGAAGAGATTCGCACCGGCAACACGGCCAATTGCGTTATGCCCCACGATCACAGTCATGTATTAGCTGCCTTCCACCAGGCGGGTGAAAAGGAAGTGCAGCTGGCCATCGATGCGTCCCAAGACGCCTGGAAATCCTGGTCTAAAACACCACTGGAAGAACGGGCGAACATATTTCTAAAAGCGGGAGATCTTTTAGCTGGACCTTGGCGAGATACCATCAATGCCGCCACTATGCTGAATATGAGTAAAAATGCCTACCAGGCCGAAATTGATTCTGCCTGTGAAATGATTGACTTCTTTCGCTTCAATCCCTGGTACGCCCAAGAATTAGCCAATCACCAGCCCATGTATTCACCGGAACCTACCAAAAATTCGGTGGAATTACGTCCTTTGGAAGGATTTGTTTTTGCAGTGTCCCCATTCAATTTTACATCCATCGGCGGCAACCTCCCTTCCGCCCCGGCGTTAATGGGCAATGTCGCTCTCTGGAAACCGGCATCCAGTGCAGTCTATCCGGCCTATTTTATTATGCAAATGCTTAAAGAAGCCGGATTACCCGACGGTGTTATCAATTTCATTCCCGGCCGCGGCTCACTTGTCGGACCGACTGTCATGGACAGCCCCCTTTTAGCCGGCGTGCATTTCACCGGATCTACACGCGTGTTCCAAGGGATGTGGAAGCAAATCGGTGAAAATATTCAAACGTATAAAACGTATCCTCGAATTGTAGGTGAAACAGGCGGAAAAGACTTTTGCGTCGCCCACGAATCTGTCAATAAAGATGCCTTAGTGACAGCCATGGTCCGGGGCGCTTTTGAGTATCAGGGGCAAAAATGTTCGGCCATGTCACGGGCCTATATTCCCACTCCTATCTGGGAAGAGATCAAAGATAAATATGCGGCAGAAGTCAATACCATCAAAATGGGCAATCCGGAAGATTTTTCGAATTTCATGAATGCAGTCATCGATCAATCTGCTTTTGATTCCATTTCTGAATTCATCGATTATGCTGAAGCAGCTGACGATGCGGAGATTATCACCGGCGGTCGTTGCGATGATGCAAAAGGATATTTCATCGAACCCACTACTATCGTAACAGACAACCCGAAGTTTCGAACCATGTGCGAGGAAATATTCGGCCCGGTATTGACTATTTACCTCTATGATCCAAAAGACTGGGAAGCAACGCTTAAACTCGTGGATTCCACTTCGGAATACGCTCTGACGGGCTGTGTAATGGGAGAAGATATGGATGCAGTTGCACAGGCCAAAGAAGCATTGATACATGCAGCAGGGAATTTTTATATCAATGATAAACCGACTGGTGCGGTCGTGGGCCAGCAGCCTTTTGGCGGCAGCCGCGCATCGGGAACGAATGACAAAGCCGGTTCCATGTTTAATTTAGTGCGTTGGGTCTCACAAAGAACGATTAAAGAAAACGTCGATCCGCCTACGGATTATCGATATCCGTTTTTAGGTGATAAATGAATAATGAAAAATAAAAACAAATGAACACTTTTCTATCACTAGTTACCTATAATCTGTCAATGGACAATGTCAATACGTTCTGAAATCTCGCACCTTAAAAAAGTAGTAATCCATAATCCCGGTATCGAGCACCACTACACCCTCCCGGAGAATACCTACGAATGGATTGAAGATACTCACGGCCGAATGGTCCACAATCCCGATTACCTTCTATTCGATGATCTCATTTCTCCCAACCGCATGGCCGGTGAACATCTTCAGCTTGCGGATATTTTAAGCGCTTTTACAAGTAAAAGCGATACCCTGCATTTTGTGGAATTATTGCAGGATGTTGTTCAAGAGCAGAGTAAAAGAGAAGAACTCTTGGAAAGCTGCCTGGCATTGGATGAAGACATTTATGGCGAAAGACAAAAAGGAGATTTTGCTAAACTGATCGATTTGAATCCTTCGGCTTTTGTTGATGTTATCTTATCCGGTCGGTACTTAAATGATTCCATTCAATCTGTGTTCAAATGGCCCCTGCCGAATCTTATTTTTACACGAGATATTGCAGCCATAATCGGGGAAAAACTGTTATTAACGTGGGGTAAACGTGAAGCCCGTAAAAGAGAAATGCTTCTTACCAAATTTATCGCTGACCACCATCCTGTTTTCTGCAATATATCTACGTACGATTTTCACAGTTTACATCCGGATCTATCCATAGAAGGCGGCGATGTGATTATTTTTGATGAAAATACAGTTTTTATCGGCAAGAGTGAACGCAACTCCAAAGAAGCCATTGATGCAATTCTGCCCATCTGTTTTGATGAAGGGTTTAACAAAGTGGTGGTGGTAGACCTACCCAAATTGCGATCTATTATGCACTTGGATACTATCTTCAGCCGCATAAGTGAAAATGAAGTACTTGTCTATCCCCCGCTTTTCCACCAAAAAGAAATGAAAGGGCACCCCATTTCCACTTACCTGATTGAAAAAGGTCAATCCATCTTTGATGTTGAGTCCAAAAATGAATCTCTTTCAGATTGTTTGAAAAAGTGTGGTTTTAATATGACACCGATTCATTGTGGTGGAAATGAATCTGTTTTTCAAGAGCGGGAACAATGGTCAGATGGCGCCAATGCATTCACACTGGAACCGGGTAAAATTATCAGCTATTCACGAAACCGCAAAACTATCAAGGAATTGAAAAAAGCCGGATATGATGTTGTGGCTGAAGTTGATTTTAGATTAGATACTGAAAAATATATAAAACACGAAGGTAAAATGGTTATCACAATTGATAGTGCAGAGTTACCCCGTGGACGGGGCGGCCCCAGATGCTTAACTATGCCGCTGGATCGCGCATAGTGAACAAAACAGCAATTATTGCCTTAGGCGGGAATGCATTGTCTCAAAAAGGCCAGACCGGAACGATTTATGAACAATTTGCAAATACCCGGGATTCACTTAATGAAATAATGGAATTTGTCCGCCGTGATTATAACCTGTGCTTGACCCATGGCAACGGTCCTCAAGTAGGCGATGAACTTTTACGCATGGACCTCACCCATAACATTGTTCCGCCATTGCCCTTGGGTGTATGTGTAGCCGGAACACAAGGTACGATCGGGTATATGATTCAGCAGACATTTCAAAATGCGCTTCGGGAAGAAAATGTTGATCGTGAGGTTGTTACGTTAGTAACACAAGTCATGGTTCGTGCGGATGATCCGTCCATTGCCGATCCAACAAAATATGTGGGTAAGCGCTACGAAAAAACAAAAGCGCAAGCTCTGGCAGAAAAATTCGGATGGACAATCAAAGAACAGGAACCCGGCCAATGGCGTCGCGTGGTTCCCTCCCCTGATCCTGATTTCGTTATGCATGGGATTTCTATCCGTACCTTGGTGGATGCCGGGACAATTGTTCTAGCTGCCGGCGGCGGCGGAATTCCCGTTTACAATGATGCAGATAATAAACTGGAAGGATTGGATGCAGTCATTGATAAAGACCTGACAGCAGCCAAACTTGGACGAGTTATCCGCGCACAGGAATACTATATTATTACAGATGTGGATCAAGTATATTTAAATTTCAATACGTCAAAACAGAGCCCGATTAATCAAATGACTGAAATAGAGGCTAAACAGTACCAGAATGAGGGGCAATTTCAAAAAGGAAGTATGTGGCCGAAGATCAGATCTGCCATATATTTTTTAAAGCACCATGGCGAAAAAACAATTATTACAAATATAGAAAACATCCGAAAAGCGATGAATGGTGAAGCGGGAACAACAATAGTGAAAGCGTGAAATCAAAATTTGAACAAAATAACAATATTTCCCACCTCCCCTAAATCCCCTCCTCATCCCCGGGGTCTCGTGGGGACGGTCTTGCCTGCCCGCCGTAAACAAAGCCTGGGGAAGTAAAAAACTATAGAAGTGGTGTTTAAATCTTGATTTAAGTAAAATGATGTATAATGAAGAGATTAAATTTAAGGCTGTTTTAAACCACGTTGTTTTCTCTCTAAAAGAATACTCATTTGGTTTTAATTAAATAATACTGAAAATAATGAAAATACACGAATATCAAGCCAAAGAACTTCTCCGTAAGAACAATGTGAGTGTTCCCAATGGGATTATTGCTTTTTCATTAGCTGAAGCATTAGCGGCTTATGATAAACTAAATGTAAAAACAGCCGTTGTAAAAGCGCAGATTCATGCCGGTGGACGAGGAAAAGGCGGCGGTGTAAAATTAGTCCACTCTCGGGATGAAGTCGAAAATGTGGCTAAACAAATATTGGGTATGACCCTTGTTACACATCAAACGGGCCCAGAAGGCAAAGAAGTCCAACGCATTTTAATTGAATCCGGAGTGGATATCTCCCGAGAATTATATGCCGGTATTGTCTTAGACAGAGCCGAACGAAAATTTGTTTTTATGGTTTCGAGCGAAGGTGGTGTGGAAATTGAAAAAGTCGCTGCAGAAACACCTGAAAAAATCATTAAGGAATGGATAGACCCGGAAAAAGGTCTTACTGCAGACCAAGCTCGTAATCTTGCTGTTGCACTGGAAATGACCGGAACGCAAATCGATTCTGCTGTGGACATATTTTTAGCTGTCTGGACGGTCTTTATTCAATATGATTGTACTCTGATGGAAATTAATCCTCTTGTTGTAACTGCTGATAATAGAGTAATGGCGTTGGATGCAAAAATGAATTTTGATGACAATGGTTTATTCCGTCATAAAGAACTTCTGGATTACAAAGATGAGAGTGAAGAAGATCCTGCAGAACTGGAAGCGAGTAAGTTTCAATTGAATTATATAAAACTAGATGGAAATGTTGGTTGCATGGTTAATGGAGCCGGCCTGGCTATGGGTACAATGGATATCATTAAACTCTACGGCGGTGAGCCTGCAAATTTCTTGGATGTAGGTGGAGTCGCTAATGCAGAAACAGTGGCAAACGGTTTCAAAATCATCCTTTCAGATCCAAATGTAAAATCTATTTTAATTAATATTTTTGGAGGTATTGTCCGCTGTGATCGTGTAGCTCAAGGCGTTATTGATGCCATGGATACTGTGAATGTTTCCATTCCGGTTGTTGTCCGGCTGGAAGGAACCAATGCAAAAGAAGCCGCTGAATTGCTGGAAAAATCATCCTTGGAATTTCTTGTTGCAACTAGTCTGGCTGATGCAGCTGAAAAAGCGGTTGCAGCCGTGACGGAAGGTGCACAATGAGTGTTTTAGTAGGCAACGATACACGACTCATCATCCAGGGCATCACCGGTACAGAAGGATCTTTTCATGGCAGCCAGATTCAGGAATACGGTACGAATCTTGTGGGAGGTGTCACTCCCGGAAAAGGCGGTCAGGAAGCACTAGGTGTCCCTGTATTTAATTCAGTGACCGATGCAAAAACTGCCACCGATTGCAACACATCCGTCATTTTCGTCCCCCCTGCTTTTGCTGCAAATGCTATCATTGAAGCTGCAGAAGCTGGAATGGATTTGATCATTTGTATTACCGAAGGCATCCCGGCGGCGGATATGGTAAAAGTGAATCACACTATTAAAAATCTATCCACTCGACTTGTTGGGCCCAATTGCCCCGGTGTCATTTCTCCCGGAAAAGCTAAAGTGGGTATTATGCCCGGCTTTATACACCAAGAAGGATCCATCGGAGTTGTTTCCCGATCCGGAACATTAACATATGAAGCAGTTCATCAACTGGTCGCAGCCGGATTAGGTCAATCCACATCGGTTGGCATTGGCGGTGATCCGATTATAGGAACAACATTTATCGATATGTTGTCGTTATTTTCTGAAGATGATGAAACGGAAGGAATCGTCTTGATTGGTGAAATCGGCGGTACCGCAGAAGAAGAAGCAGCCCAATGGGTGATAGACAATAACTTACAAAAACCGGTTGTCGCTTTCATCGCCGGTCAAACAGCTCCCCCGGGACGGCGCATGGGCCATGCAGGCGCCATTATTGCCGGAGGAAAAGGAACTGCAGCAGAAAAAGTAGCTGCACTGGAAGCTGCGGGTATAACTGTAGTAAGCAGTCCAGCTGATATCGGAAAAGCCATGGCAGAAGCAATTAATACTAAATAATATTCAAGGAGATTTGAGTGAGCAATAAAACATTAGCAATCATAAAGCCCGATGCTGTCGGAAATGGTTTTACAGGTAAAATCATAGATAGAATAATTGAAGCAGGGTTTAAAGTCCAAGCTGCACGATTAATACACTTGAGTCGAGAAAAAGCAGAAGGATTTTACGCTGTTCATAAAGAACGTCCGTTTTATAATGATCTGGTCGATTTTATGACATCCGGCCCCTGTATGCCTATGGCATTAGAAAAAGAAGATGCAGTGAATTCATTCCGCAGTTTGATTGGCGCAACTAACCCGGCTGATGCAGAAGCAGGCACTATTCGCAAAGACTTTGCGGAGAATATTCAGAACAATGCTGTCCATGGATCTGACTCCGATAAAAATGCTCAAAAAGAAATTGCATATTTCTATACTTCAAATGAAATTCTAGATTACTAACAAGGACACATATTCTGTTTAACTCACATATTTATCGATTTAGCGTTATTACGCTCTTTACAATTCTGTTTGTAACAGCTTGTTCGAATAAAGGATTGACTGGACGAACCGGTGAAGCAATAACTTTGCAAGCCGAGATCCCCGAAGATAGTGATGACCTTGTTTATGTCTGGGTACTTTTGGACCAACCATATGCCTCAATGCTGGATATCAGCCATTTCAATTTTTCGACTGACCGTTCAATTGTCTCATTTGTTCCTGATGCTGCAGGTGAATACACGTTGGAGGTGAGTGTTTCACACTATGGCGATGAATTGTCAATTCAATCGTTTACACTGGTTGCTGAACAAGGCGAAGCTGTTCCTGTTAATCCAACTGAACCTACAAAACCTGATTGGTATGAAAATGAAAACGATCGAGAATGGTTTGAAGAAGAATCGATTATAGAGGATACAATTGTTGAAGTACCGGACATAACAGAAATAGCACCTGTCATTGAACACATTGAAAAAATTTATGACGAAGTTAAAACACCTTCTGCTTCACCGGTTATTAAATCAAAACCTATTCCCCGAGGATTAAATATTCCTAAAAACGAAGGTAGATTTACGATACAGATTGTTTCGAAAAAGTTATTAGCTGATGCAGAAGTTATCGCGGCAAAATTGATCAATGACGGGTTTGATGCCTATATCCAAAAAGCATATTTTAAAGAGACAGATGAAGTCTGGTTTCGGGTTCGGGTTGGTAGTTATGACAACCGTACCACAGCACTGTCTGTTGCAAAAACAATTTCAGAATCGCGAATTACAACCACGTGGGTGGATTATGTCCGCTACGAAGAATAATACTTTTTAACTACTAGGAGAATAAAATGGATCCAATGAAATTACATTTTGATGTGCGTGATATTTTTCGTGCACCTCGATTAGCATTGAGCGGCAAAAAAATTCTTGTATTTGTACAGGCGCTTTTTGTCGGTTATGCTGATTACCTTATATTGACATATCTTTCATTTGCCCTTGCAGGATATTCTTTTTCTGAAACGTGGAGCCAGTATGGCCTTTATCCATGTTTGTCAGGTAATCCCGCTCCATGGTATGCATGTGTCGTTTACGGAATTGGAGTTGTTTGTTTATTATTGGCAATCAATTTCGGATGTACTGCTGTCTCTCGGATTACCTTTAAACAATTAAAAGGGGATGAATTTTATTCATCGGGTGATGCGTGGAAATATGTTAAGAAACATTGGCATCCAGTCGTTTTTACTTCTGTTTCATTTGCCTTTATTTTGATATTTTTCTTTGGCATGGCAGCCGTGTTTGCTTTGGTGGGTAAAATCCCATATGTAGGAGATTTCTTATTTGTTATTCCGTATCTCTTATATTTTTTCGGGGCAATATTTACCATTTATACTGCCATCGTTTTTGGAGTCTCCTTTCTTTACACGCCGGCAATTATTGCTGCATATGAAGAAGATACCATGGGAACCGTATTCAATTCTTACGCCATTACGTGGTCTCAACCTTGGAGAATAATCCTTTACCATTGTGTTCTTATTCCCATCGGTGCGTTAGCGAGTTATATTTTTATAAAATTCTGGATTACCGGTTATCACCTCATTAATAGCTTTTTTGGTTGTGATTGGTTTATGGGCAGCAAATTAGCCAATATTGTTGCATATGCTTCGAATATTGTGTGCCCATCAAGTATTTGCAATAGTGTAACAGCTTGTTTTACTAGTTGTGCTGGTAGTTGCTGTTCTGGTCTTTCAGGCTGTGTGTATGCACCTAATGTTGATTTAGCATCCATATCCGGAACTGAAACTGCCGCAGGCGTTATTTTAGCTGTATTCCTGTTTCTGCTTATGTTAACTGCAGTTGGATATATACTATCCATATTATCGGTGGGTGAAACACTCATGTTTATCATTTTCAAGAAAAATTCCGACGATGATAATATATTAGAACGGAAAGATGAAGATGATATCGATGAAGACGAAGAGATTAAAGATCTTTCTTTAACGGACGATGATTCAACAGATGAAGAAAATGATTCAGATTCTGAGACAAATGAAGAAAATTCGACAGAATAAGACAGTTTATAAACAGAATTAAGTTTATGAACATTCTTCGAAAAGAAGTATCTTCCCGCGCTAAAAAATGAAGATTTTTCGTACCGATCTACATATCGGTCTGAATAAAAAGCTTTTTGAAATTTCCAGCGCATCCTTGGGATTGGATAATGTTCAGTTTTCCGAGGATACGATAACTGTTGCTATCCATTCTGAAAGTGTATCTCACGGATATTACTTGAAAGGATTCATGGCAGTATCGACACAAAATGTTTGTGATCGCTGCTTGATCGATTTTGACTTTAATCATAAAATCAAATTTTCGATTTTATTAACAAACAAAACCGATCTTGTCAATAATGATGAACATAATGTTATTTTCTTTACAAATCAGGAAGAATCAGTAGATATCGGTCTTGTTCTGGCAGAAAATATATCGTTGAATCAACCGTTTAAGAAATTGTGCTTTGACGATTGTAAAGGATTGTGTTCTTCATGCGGCTGCAATAAGAATAAACAAAATTGTAGTTGCAAGAAAAGCACATGATTTCATCTGGAAAGATTTGAAAATTTAAATGAAGTTAATCTAGGAGATTTGGAGTACGTATGGCTTTACCTAAAACACGAATATCAAAAGCTCGAGGCAGAAAACGCCGCACCCATTATAAAGCAGGTCATGTGCAAACAGCTAACTGCCCACAATGCAGTCAAGCAAAAATGCCTCATCGCGCCTGTCCCAATTGCGGGTACTATCGCGGACGCCCTATTTTTTCAGCTTCGGAGTAAATTCCCTTCATGAAAATAGCCTTAGATGCTATGGGGGGAGATTTCGCCCCCGAGGTAGCAGTACATGGTGCCCTAGAAGCATTGAAGGCAGACAATTCTCTTGAATTGTACCTTGTTGGAAATGAAAGTCTCATTGAAGAATTTCTACCCGCTGCCCATCCTGAACACGTTCATCTGATACCGACTACACAAGTCGTATCCATGCAGGATAAAGGATCGCGGGTGTTGAAAGATAAACCCGATTCTTCTTTGGTTCGAGGCATAGAACTTTTGAGAGATGGAGTAGTCGATGCCTTTGTCAGCGCCGGGCATACGGGAGCTGTCCTGACATCAGCTACATTATTGTTGGGAAGAATTAAAGGTGCAAAGCGACCAGCGTTGGGGGCGTATATTCCTACGGATACAGGTGGGAAAATGTTATGTGACGTTGGAGCAAATCCCGATGCGAACCCTAGACAACTATTGCAATTTGCCGTCATGGCTTCTATTTATCTGGATCACGTGGAAAATATAAAAAATCCAAAAATTGGTTTAATTAATATTGGTAAAGAACCGGGAAAAGGGAGCGAATTATATCGTGAAGCATATGAATTATTGAAACAGGAATTCCCTTCTTTCATTGGTAATGTTGAAAGTCGAGATATACTAACATCCGAAGCAGATGTTCTCATTTGCGATGGTTTTGTTGGAAATACACTAATCAAATTTGCAGAAGGCTGGGTTCAAATGTTCAGAAATTTGGTTAAACTTAAAATAAAAGAAAAGTTTTCATATAAACTTGGAGCTAAAATGCTCTATCCTGTCTTGCAATTCATTAGCCGCCAGTATGATTATGAAGAACACGGTGGATCTCCCCTTTTAGGTGTGAATGGTGTATGTATTGTCGCTCATGGGAGTTCCAATGTTAAGGCAATTAAAAATTCTATTTTTCTGGCTAAAAAATGTTTCAAGGGGCGGCTTATTGCCGATATACGAATTGGCTTGGCAGAACATATGGAAAACAACGATCAATGAAAGCTAAAATAACCGCCACAGCCCGTTATTTACCTGAACGCATTCTTACCAATTTTGATCTGGAAAAAATGGTCAATACCACCGATGAATGGATACGTTCACGAACAGGTATCGAAAAAAGGTACCTTGTTTCCGAAGGTGAAGCGACTTCCGATATGGGAACTCATATCGTTAGACAACTTTTGGAACGGTCTGGTAAAAAAGCGTCTGAAATTGATCTTATTTTAGTGGCGACAAGTACGCCGGATTACCCAGTCGTATCGACGGCAGCTCTTATTCAGGATAAAATAAAAGCTGAAAATGCCTGGGGATTTGATATTGTTGCTGCATGCACAGGTTTTGTCTACGCTATGGAAACAGGCGCTAAAATGGTCGAATCCGGAAAATATAAAAATGTAGTTGTCATTGGTGCTGATACCATGAGTTCAATTATTGATTATACCGATCGCAATACCTGTATTATTTTCGGTGACGGCGGCGGCGGCGTCTTATTAGAACCCAGCGACAATGACGAAGGTGTTTTAGATTCGATCCTGCACACGGATGGCAGCGGAAGTCAATATTTAACAGTACAGGCTGGCGGAAGCCTCCATCCTGCTTCGAAAGAAACTCTGGAAAAAAAGATGCATTATATTTACCAGGATGGAAAAAAAGTATTCAAGTTTGCTGTAAAGCGAATGGCTGAAGTCAGTAAAGCAATTTTGGATAAAAACGGATTACATGGCGACGATGTCTCATTATTCATTCCTCACCAAGCAAATAGACGGATTATTGATGCTACTGCAGAGCGTTGCGGATTGCATAAAGATCAAGTATTTGTCAACATAAATCGTTACGGAAATACAACAGCCGGAACCATTCCCATAGCCATAGATGAAGCAGTTGAATTGAATCGCTTGGCTGAAGGCGATTTATTATTATTAGCAGCTTTTGGCGGCGGATTCACCTGGGGCAGTATGCTTATTCGCTGGGGCGCAATTTCATGAGTTTAGCCTTTTTATGCCCGGGACAAGGATCTCAAAAAATAGGCATGGGCCAAGACATTTTTGAGAATTCAGATTTAGCTAAATCTCATTTTGAAACAGCAAATGATATTTTAGGTGTAGATATTCAAGATATAATGTTCAATGGCCCAGATGAAACGCTAAAACAAACACAATACACACAACCAGCATTATATATTGTAGCAGTTACTATCGGATTACTACTCATAGAAAAAGGCATAAAACCCGATTGCGCAGCCGGACATAGTTTAGGTGAATATTCTGCCTACGCTCTTTCAGGAGCTTTTGATTTTGAGACAGGGCTTCAACTGGTGAACGTCAGAGCCAAAAGTATGAAAAACGCCGGGACAGAACATCCGGGTACAATGGCCGCCATCATTGGTTTAGATAATGAAATGGTAGAAAATATTGCAAAAAATGTTTCCGGGACTGTTGTAGCGGCAAATTACAACGCGCCCGGTCAAGTTGTTATTTCTGGTACAATAGATGCTGTAAATTCGGCTATGACAACTGCTAAAGAAAATGGCGCCAGAATGGTGATACCTTTAAATGTGAGCGGAGCCTTCCATTCTCCACTGATGACAAATGCACGGGGAAATCTTGCAGAAATGATAGATTCAATCAAAATTCGCGATACCATTATGCCTGTTTATAGCAATGTTTCTGCAAATCCCATTACTCTTGCAGATGATATTCGATCTGCAATGTTAAATCAATTAGAAAGCCCTGTTTTATGGAGCCAGATAATTACGAATATGTCTCAAAATGGAATTAATCATTATATGGAAGTAGGTACAGGCCGCGTTTTGCAGGGATTATGTAAACGGATCGACCGCACACTCGCCACCAGCGGTGTGGAAAACTGGGAGCAGGTTGTTAATGCTTAATTTAGAGGGAAAAGTTGCACTGGTTACAGGCGCATCCCGAGGAATTGGTAAAGCTATTGCCATTGCTTTAGAAAATGCTGGGGCTCACGTTGTCTGTATAAGCCGCACAGCAAAAGATGTTCAAGCAGTTGCAGATTCACTCTCCAATGCATCCTCTGCAGCATGTGATGTTTCCTCTTCAGAAAGCTTTACAGAATTAGTGAAAAGTATTGTAGAAGATAAAGGCCGTATGGATATACTTGTAAACAATGCCGGTATTACCAGAGATAGCCTCATTTTGAGAATGAAAGAAGATGACTGGGATCTAGTCATGGATATTAATTTAAAAGGTGCGTTTAACGGAATTAAAGCTGTCATGCGTTCTATGATGAAACAGAAATCAGGGCGAATAATTAATATTTCATCTGTGGTTGGTTTGACCGGTAATGCCGGCCAGGCTAACTATGCCGCTTCAAAAGCTGGATTAATAGGTCTTACAAAATCGACAGCCAAAGAATTATCCTCACGAGGGATAACAGTCAATTGCATTGCGCCGGGCTATATTGCTACGGATATGACTGATGAATTAAGCGATGCTGTTAAAGAAAATTTAAATAAACAAATACCGCTGGGTCGAATTGGAAGTCCGGATGATATAGCCCACATGGCGCTTTACCTTGCGTCAGATGAGGCAGGATATATCACCGGTCAAACAATCGCCGTTGACGGCGGTATAGTCATGGTATAATAAGGAGACACACATGTCAGCAACACTGGATAAAGTAAAAGAAATCGTCATGGATAAACTTGGCGTCGAAGAAAGTAAAATCACCGAAGGTGCCCATTTCATGGATGATCTCGGTGCTGATTCACTTGACACTGTTGAACTCATCATGCAGCTCGAAGAAGAGTTTGCAATTGAAATTCCTGATGAAGATGCTGAAAACATCACAACAGTTGGCAAAGCTGTAGATTATATAGACAGTAAATAAAAACATGTCTAAACGTCGAGTAGTCATAACTGGGTTGGGTGCATTGTCTCCCAACGGCAACTCCGTTGCCAATTTCTGGTCCGGCCTTTTAGCCGGTAAAAGTGGAATCCAAAAAATATCGTATTTTGATGTTGAAAATTTTAACGTCAAAATTGCGGGTGAATTATCGGATTTTAATCCAGAAGACTATTTTGACAGAAAAGACATTCGCAAACTGGATCTATTTTCAATTTATGGATTGGTAACAGCAACAGAAGCGGTTACCCATTCCGGATTGGATCTTGAATCCATTGAAAGCGATCGCGCCGGAGTCATTATCGGTAGTGGTGTAGGCGGCATTCAAACTTTGGAAGAACAGCACACAGTATTACAAGAACGGGGTGCCCGACGGGTATCCCCTTTCTTTGTACCCAAAATGATTGCCAATATTGCTGCGGGACAGATCGCAATTAAATTTGGATTGTGCGGCCCAAATTATACAGTCGTTTCTGCCTGTTCATCGGGATCTGACGCTATTGGACAAGCCTTCCGTAAAATACAATATGGTGAGACAGATATTATGATCACGGGGGGAAGTGAAGCATCAATAACACCCCTGACAATCGCCGGATTTGGAAACATGAGAGCGCTTACAGCAACTCATAATGATGAACCGGAAAAAGCCAGCAAACCATTTGACAAAAACAGAGATGGATTTGTTCTGGGAGAAGGTGCCGGAATGATTGTATTGGAATTATTGGATCATGCACAAGCTCGTGGGGCAAATATTTTAGCTGAAGTGTTAGGCTATGGCGCTACGAATGATGCATTTCATATTACACAACCGGCTATAGGCGGCGCAGGGGCAGTTAAAGCCATCGCCCTGGCATTAAAAGATGCAGATGTTCAACCACAAGAAATTGATTATATTAATGCTCACGGTACCTCAACGCCCTTTAATGATAAATCCGAATCAGCTGCCATTCGAACAATTTTTGGTGAACATGCGGATACGCTTAAAGTAAGTTCAATAAAATCAATGACTGGACATCTTTTAGGCGCAAGCGGAGCCATTGCTGCTGTTGCATGTGTTAAAGCTCTTCAGGAAAATAAAGTACCACCAACTATAAATTATACAACTCCCGATCCTGAATGCAATCTGAATTATGTTCCGAATAAATCACAGGATTTGGAGTGTAATACCGTTATGATGAATGCCTTTGGTTTCGGCGGACATAATGCTGTTTTAGTCCTTCGAGCATGGAGCACATAGCGTGACGTTTCTGAAGACGCTCAAAAAGCTATTCAAAACTAATTCCTCCACATACACCCAACTAGAACAACAGATAGATTATAACTTCAGAAATTATACATATCTCTACCAAGCATTTACTCACCGATCAAAAAGCGCCAACCCCAAATATAATTACGAGCGCTTGGAATTTCTGGGCGATGCGGTCATCGATATTATAATCAGTGCAGAATTAATGGAGGAATTCCCTGATGGCGATGAAGGACTTTTAACACAAAAGCGATCTGCTCTGGTACAGCGCTCCTTTCTGGCTTCCATGGGTTCCATGATGAATTTATTGGATCATTTTAATGTTGAACCCAACGTAAACCTAAATAATGAAAAAGTGGCCATCAAACAATTAGCTAACCTGTACGAATCATTAATCGGAGCAATTTATCTAGACGGTGGAATGAATCCTGCCAAAAATCTTATTGTCAATACAATATGGCAACATCGTAAGGAAGCATGGAAAATTGTCAATTTCAAAGGTTTACTAATTGAGTACTGCCACGCCAAAAATTTTGTCAACCCTAAATTTCTTATTTCAGATGTATCAGGGCCGGATCATCAAAAATTATTCGAAATCCATGTTAAAATTGGTGAAGATATTTATCCATCCGGAATTGGAATGGAAAAAAAGTCCGCTGAACAATCAGCAGCAAAAAATGCTTTGGAAATTCTCCAAGATTAAATGTTTATCTCTTTGATTTGATCGCGAATTTCTGCTGCTCGTTCATATTCTTCTCCATCAATAGCTTCCTGCAATTTCTTTTCAAGAGAATTCAATGAAGGTGTCCAATCAGCTGAGTCAAGTCCTTCATCTTCTTCTGTACCAATATCAGGCATCAAGGCTGCTTCGGACATTACGTTTTCTGCAACTAGAATAGGTGACTTCAAGCGAAGGGCAACTGCTAATGCATCACTGGGACGTGAGTCAATAGACCGTTCACCAATATTTTTTCCGCCTATTACCAAACATGCATAAAATACGCCTTCTTTCAATCGGGTAATTTTTACTGTTTTCAAATTACTATCGATACCCTTGATGATATTGCCTATTAAATCGTGTGTCAGCGGGCGGGGTGTTTCCATATGTTCTAATGCCAAGGCAATTGATTGTGCTTCGAAGGCTCCCACAATAACAGGTAACCGGCGTTCACCATCAATTTCTTTTAGAATGACAGCATAACTGCGACTCGGTGGATGGAATGAAATTTTATGGACTTTAACTGCGATCATATGTTGAATACCCTTGTTATAATATAGACTTCGTAATCAGCCTAGTTCAATACCTTTATTCAACTTTGATGATAATTCTTCTTTTAATTGCATGATGGGTTTCACCGGAGTTGGATCTGTATTATGATGAATAGCGCACCAGTAACTTACCCAATCGCCAAAATGAATTAGATGGAGTAATCGAATTCGGGCAGATGAACCTGAAACTGAAATAATATGTTGATTCACATTTTTATCAGCAATAATTCCCCTAGTGATTTTTTGCCGTAATTGAATACGCTCATTTTCATCTAAATCCTTAAGCCATAAGACGCTCATTTTTTCTATAATTTCAGTATTATTTTCCCAACCGACTATTTCATTATGGTTCATTTCAGGGAGTTCGTTATAATAAGCCATCATTTCCGCATTCTCACTGAATTGTCCTTTCCAGCGCAACGCAACAACACTTGTAGAACCTGATGTTCCATAGATGATAGGTAGCGATTGATATACAGACATTGCCAAGGAATGGGTTGGATTTGATTCATCATCCTCTGCGTATTCATCACGCTGAATGCAAAGTAAATCAATTGTATCTGAAATATCATCAAATATGGAATCCCCGATTAATCCCTGGCTATTGAGCAAATACAGCATAGGTACTACAGAAAATGCCAAAGCAGCTCGTGGCTGAAGGCCTGCGGGAGTTGTGATGAAATCATATTGATCCGTACGCAATTTTTCTGTGAGTTCACCACCGGTAGAAATACCGCATATTTGTGCATCTTTAGCTTTCGCATCTTCATAAGCAGCTAATGTTTCTTCAGTATTCCCTGAATACGATGAACAGATAACAAGTGTATGTTCATTCACCCAATGTGGCAACGAATAATTACGGTTAACAATTAACGGTACTTTTAACTCATCAGATAGTAATGTATGACAAATATCACCACCAATTGCAGAACCACCCATCCCGGTTACTACAATGTTTTGAATATTATTAAACACGTTTTTTGGTTGAAACTGTTTGCCTATGTTCAATGCTTTCTCTAAATGATCCGGAAAGTCATAAATAGCTTTTTTCATATTTTGGGTATCAATTTGATGTGTATTCATTAATGTGTCCTGTTTAAAACAAAGTGTGTGAATTGTTCCATTGCACGTTTATGTTCACCAGAAAACACAGATAAAGAATCCATTGCTTTGGTAATATAATTACTGCTCATTTGTCTCGCTCTAGCTTCCACTCCAGTTTCAATGAAAAACGACTGCATTCGTTCCCGTTTTGCGGAAATATCTCCAGTTAAGTTTTTTATTTCATCCCAACCATCATGTTTTCTGGCCGAAATTGTTAAAACAGTTTGCTTATCCGCAGCCACATCGCTTTCCAAACTTTTTCCCAGATTTTCTTCATCACTGAATATTTCCAAAATATCATCTTGAACCTGAAATGCCCTACCAAGATTCAGACCAAAAGTATGTAGCTTATGACATACTTCATGTGACTGATTCCCAAGAATGCCTCCCAATTCAGCACATAGGCTTAACAAAGCGCCTGTTTTTCTGCTAATCATAACCAAATATTGATCTAGCGAAACTGTAGTATCACCTTCAAACTGGAGATCATAGGCTTGGCCTTCACACACAGCCAATGATGCTTTATTATAAGCATGGGTTGCCTGGATGGTATTGGTTTGGACTTGTTCTATATTAAGTTGTCCTAATGTAAAAATACTGTCACCCACAAGTATCGCCGCTGCTTGACCATATTTCATATGGACTGTCGGCTTGCCGTGGCGAATATCATCCTTATCCATGATATCATCATGAACAAGTGTAAAATTATGAAGAAGTTCCACGGCTAAACCGGCGTGCATGAGATCTTCCGGATCAGCATCAAACCCTCGCCCAGACAAATGCACTAGCAGCGGCCGCAGCCGTTTCCCTTTCCCTTTCCCTTTTAAAACATATCGAATTGGGTCGTAAAGAAAAGCTGGTTCTTCAGGAAAGTCCAGCTTTTGTAAGTGGCGGTCTGTTTCTGAACGGATAAAGTTCAGCAGATCAATAAAACGTTTAGTGTCCGGCATCTAGTTTTAATGTCCCAAATTCCTGAAGTTTACCCATAACTAGTGCTTGGATTTCCTCCATACGTTCTTGAGAATTCGCTTCAAATCTGCAAACAATAACCGGTTGTGTATTAGACGAACGTACTAATCCCCAACCATCGCCAAATCGAATGCGCACACCATCAATGGTACTACAGTCATAATTAGCTTTAAAATATTCTATTGCTTCATTGGCAATTCTAAATTTCTCTTCATCATTTTCAACTTCCAACCTTAATTCGGGAGTCGAGTAATATTTTGGAAGTTCTGCGAGCATTTCTGATAATGTTTTATCACTTCTGCTCAACATCTGCACTGCTCTTGCGGCCACATAAATGGCATCATCATATCCATAATAATCGTCAGCAAAAAAGATATGTCCACTCATTTCACCACCAAATCTGCATTTCAATTCGAACATTCTTTGTTTTATAAGCGAATGGCCTGTTTTCCACATGATGGGAGTGCCACCATATTTCTCAATCATTTCTTCCAACGCTTGAGAACATTTTACATCGTACAAAATTTCATCACCCTTATTTTGAATTACTTCAGGAAGAAATAAAGCCATGAGCTGATCTGCCCAAATAATCTCTCCCGTTTCATCTACGACACCCACTCGATCAGCATCACCATCAAAAGCGACACCAATATCGTAGTCGCCTGTTTTCATGAGAGCAATAAGATCTTCTAAATTTTCCTTCACTGTGGGATCGGGATGGTGATTGGGGAATGTTCCATCAATTTCACAGTAGAGCTCAGTCAATTCCACATTCATCTGTCTAAATATTTGCGGTGCAAGAATGGCTCCGGCGGCATTTCCACAATCCATGACTACTTTGATTGGACGTTCAATATTAATCTTTTCCAAGATCATTTTTGAATATTTATCCTTGAGGTTAAACATAACCTCACTTCCTTCTCCAACTTCATAATCACTATTTTCAATAATTTTGCGAATATCCTGTATCTTTTCACCAAATACAGCTTTTCGTTCTAAAGACATTTTAAAACCATTGAATTCCGGTGGATTATGGGAACCAGTAATCTGCATTGCCCCGGAGACACCCAATTCAAACATACTGTAATAATTTACAGGAGTGGGTAAAATTCCAATATTTATTACATCCACTCCCGTAGATAGAATTCCTTTTTTACATTGTTCAATAAGGGCGGGAGTTGTTAAACGAACATCACCGCTTAAACTAATTTCCGAGCCACCGGCACGTTTTACAAATGTGCCGAAACTCTTACCCAGGTTTTCCACCACATCTGGTGGAAAATCATCTGCAACCTTGCCGCGAATATCGTATTCTCTAAAAATATATTTATTTAACATAAAATAAGTGTCTCTTTTGGTATTTGGTTAAGTGGAAAATTGATTTCTGTCCATAGAAATTACACTATCTAAAACCAATCTAATAAGATTCTTATACAACTATTTTTTATTTCAACATTGTAGTAAGGTTTTTTCCCAAAACAGCAGATGCAGTTAATAATCCTGAAAATAATGCGCTAGTGACACCCACAGTTGTTATATCCTGCCCAGTTAGAAATAGATTTTTTATTTTCGTCTGTGGTTTTAGCCATTTCTGGCGAAAGCGTTTGGGTGTATGACTGATACCATACATTTCCCCTTTTGAATAATTTGCCAATGACGTCACCGTTAAGGGTGTTGATAGTTCTGCATATGCCAAAGCATTCTTAGCTTGAGGAACATGTTGATAAACAATGTCTAAAATGCGTTGGGAAAGTTTTTCCTTTTCTTTTTCATATACCTCCCCCCTCTTTTTCCAGGGTAAATCTTGCCATTTTGAATATTCATCCCAATGGGCGAGAGTAATGGCTTCAATCGTTGCAAAACCAGCATGGTCTTTATCCCATTCATCATCCTTTGTTGATGGAAAAGAAATATATACGACTGGAAAATCATTTTTTGAATCCTGCATAAATTCCTGCACATTTCTATCATGATTATACCCGGGATATACCCATAAATTTGTAGAATTTAACTTCAATTCCTTTGCTGATTTGTTCAACCCCAAATGCAGACAAACGTAGCTTTCCGTTTGATCAATAGTCTCCAAGTCTGCAAGGGGGGAACTGCTCGCGCTCTCATTTTTCAGAAGTCGATCAAATGTATTCACAACGCCGGCATTGCTAATTATAATCGGTGCTTCCAGTACATCTCCATTTTCCAATTCCACTCCGATGGCTTTTTCCTTATGGACAACAATTTTCTTTACACCTGCATTGACAACCAATCGACCGCCTCTAGATTCAATTAGGTCCGCTACCGTTTCAGCAATACGCCTTGAAGAACCTACCGGATAATTTCCGCCATCAAGATAATGGCGAGCTACAAATGCATGCATGGCGAAACTACTCTTTTTCGGTGGCAATCCATAATTACCCCATTGTCCAGTTAAAACACCCATAAGTTTTGGATTATCAGATAAACTACTGATAACATCAAAGGTTGTACGGTTAGCATATTTAAAGAATTTTCCAGTCATGAACGGGTACGTGATATTTGCAAGCATTCCAGGCAGAGCTTTATTCGCAAAATATGGCCGGGCACTACGGACCGCTTCATCCAGATATTGAATATATGTGTGTATAGCTTTTTCTTCTTTAGGGAAATAGTTAATCATATCATCTATAAACTGTTCTCGAGGAGCTACATAATTAAAGGTTCTATCTGGGAAAATAATGCGGTCATAATTATCATCCATTTTAGACCATTGTAGCTGACAGTCAGAAATCAGATCGAACAGCTTGCGGGCTGCGGACCACTTATTATGTACTTCGCCAATATAATGTAGTCCTACATCCCATTCGTAATCATCTCGACGGAATGTATGAGTCCAACCACCAATCTTAAAGTGTTTTTCAAGAACCAATACACGCTTACCATTCAGCGCTAAAAGTGCTGCAGTCGTCAGTCCTCCTATTCCTGAACCAATAATAATTGCATCAAAGGATTCATGAGAAACATCGGATGCGTAACTAGACCATTTTTTCATATGAATTTTTTTACTATTTCAACAAATGTTTAATCATAAATACTTCAGAAAATTCAAATGCTGATTTTCTTGAAGTTGGATTACCACCATAAGTTGGACCGCGTTCTGCACAAAATGCTAAACTGATCTTTTGTAATAGAGGTTTTGTCATGGGAATATCCATAAAATTCATCAGCACAGCACCATCTTCCCGCATTTTAAATCGGCAATCCGTAAACGAATAGCCATGTTCATCTACGACAGGTTGAGCGGCACGATCGAAGGAATGATGAGAATCTTCATAAACAGTTATATTTATATCAATACCATTCTCCTGCATTAGTGGAACCAATTCCTCACACGCTGCAGCGGGTGTCCAATTATCCAGTTCACCTATCAAAATATGGAGTGGCGCATCCGTAAAATCCAATATCTCCGGCATGATGAAACAAGGCGGATAGAATGCCAAATGCGCAGCAAAAGATATATCAGTCGTAATGGCACGTTTTAAAGGATTCCAGGCAGTGAAAAGAGTTACTCCTCCTCCGAGACTCCAACCTGTAATAGCTACACGATCACTATCTATTCGGGGATCTTTTCCCAATTTTTCCAAAGCACGGTAAGCGTCTAAAATCATCATTGCAGTTGTAACAGATACTTGCTCTCCTACAGTGGATGTCACACCCCTGCTTTTAAAGCTTTGTAATTCAAATGTTGCAATACCCATATTTCGATACATTTGCATATATTCAAAATTATGTTCTCCCCAGCCTAAACTACCGGCGACACCTATGACCAACGGTATATTTTTATGCTCCACTCCTGTTGGCATTCGCAATATACCAAAAACCTCTTGAGGATCTTGATTTTCCAGATCAGTAATAATATGATAAAAGGAAAAGGGGTTAGCACTGGTAAAAGAGATACGCTCACCATCATCGGCTAAAGTCACTTGTAAGAAACATAGCAGAATTAATATTGTTTTAGTCATTTTATTTTGCACTTTCAATTTTTAGAAGAAGAAATTACTGAAAATAAATAGTCCGAATTATAAAGAAAATATATATTCAATAATAAATGTTTACATTCCTAATGATCAGAATATGTCAGAAATTCCCGGGCATTTTTTACCCCTTAATTAAATAGAAGAATATGAGAAAAGAAAATTTTAGAAATATAGCCATTATCGCCCATGTTGATCATGGTAAAACAACATTGGTGGATGGTCTTTTAAAACAAAGCGGTACCTTTCATGAACGTCAGCATGTAGAAGAACGAGTGATGGATTCCATGGATCTGGAAAAGGAACGAGGTATCACAATTATAGCGAAAAACACAGCTATTATTTACAATAATGTAAAAATCAATATAATCGATACTCCCGGCCATGCCGATTTTGGTGGTGAAGTTGAGCGCAGTTTAAATCTTGTTGATGGTGCATTACTTCTGGTAGATGCCAGTGAAGGACCCCTTCCCCAAACGCGATTTGTTCTGAAAAAAGCATTGGATAAACATTTACCGATAATATTGGTTATTAATAAGATCGATCGCAGTGATGCCCGTATAAGTGAAGTGATTAATGAAGTGTATGACTTATTTATCGATCTGGATGCGGATGATGAGCAAATTGATTTTCCCATTCTGTATACAAATGCAAAAGCTGGGATCAGTCACAAAAATTTAGATGATGGCTCTGAAGATTTGAATCCATTGTTCGATTGCATTCTCTCCAAAATTCCTGGACCGGATGTAAGTGATGATCATGTGCCCCAATTTTTAGTCACCAATTTGGAATACGATCCTTACGTTGGTCAAATTGCCGTAGGACGCCTCAATAATGGTATTCTTGAAATGAACAAGCAATATAGTTTATGCGGAGAAGACGGCATCAAAAGTGGTTTGAAATTTTCTGCCTGCTATACATTTAAGGGACTGCATAAAGAGTCTGTCGATATCTTGGTAGCCGGGGATATTATAGCTGTGGCAGGTATTGATAATATTGCCATTGGAGATACCATTTCTTCACATACTGATCCTGTGCCATTACCTCGAATCCAAATTGATAAACCGACTGTTTCCATGTTTTTTTATGTCAATAATGGTCCTTTCGCGGGTAAAGAAGGAAAATATATAACTTCTCGGAGAATTGGTGAACGATTGCAAAAAGAAATATTGGGCAATGTGTCTCTTGAAATAATCCCTACAGATCGTCCTGAAGTTTTTGAAGTATGTGGTCGAGGCGAACTGCAAATGGCTGTCCTTATCGAAACGATGCGCAGGGAAGGGTTCGAATTTATGGTATCCAAGCCCCAAGTCATCACCCATGAGGAAAATGGAAAAACTATGGAGCCCATGGAAAAAGTCTTTCTGGATATTCCGGAAAACAATGTGGGAATAATTACAGAAAAACTATCCCTTCGAAAGGGTAGAATGACAAACCTTCAAAATCACGGCCATGGTCGTGTAAATTTAGAATTTGTGATTCCATCCCGTGGGCTAATTGGCTTTCGCAGTCAGTTTCTTACTGATACGCGTGGCGCTGGTATTATGAATAAATTATTTAACGGTTTTGAACCATGGTTTGGCCCTATACCCCAGCGCATAAGCGGAGCTATCGTAGCTGATCGACAAGGAAAAGTGACCACGTATGCAAGTTTGGGAATGGCAGATCGCGGAGAATTATTCATTCCAGTTACCACGGAAGTGTATACGGGTATGATTATTGGTGAGCGAAATAAAATGGGTGATTTAGATGTAAATATTACTCGGGAAAAGAAATTGACAAATATGCGCAGTTCCACGTCGGATATAACCGTAACACTTCGTCCTTATCGCATTTTATCTTTAGACCAATCCATTGAATTTATTGCTGAAGATGAATTGGTAGAAGTTACGCCTGTTAGCATTCGCCTCCGTAAAATGGAATTGAACCCAGGAAAACGTGCGGCAGCAAAGAAAAAAGAAAAATACGACGGCGAATAATTATTAATAATATTTCATCATAATTAATAAAAATAACAAACCCCGCTTATGCGGGGTTTGTTGATATTCTTTAACATGTTTTATTTATTTACTTAAGTTGACCTTTTTGGTATGTAAACCTAGGTCTTTATGCCCACCCCAGTAAGCAAATAGTTTTTTATTGTATGCTTTGCGTTCTTCCTCATCGGGGCGGGGGGTTTTGTTTATCTTCACCAGATTTATATTACTTCCGCAACGCTACCCAATTGGTTCGCAATTCAAGATCAGTATGTTTTCCTTTGCTCCAGTAGGCATTAAACTTTTTACGGAATGCTACTCGTTCTTCTTCATCCGGCCAAGCAGCTTCCCAAAGAGCGCTATCATCTTCATCCAGTGCATCTTCGATAGAAGCATATTCTGTAATGATAATGACCGGCCATCCTTCCGGGCCGCCGGCTGAACCAGACCAATAATGCTGTAAGAACATTGAACTGATGATCTTGTTATCTTTTTTGACGATTTTATCAAAATGTGTTTGCAACATTTCTTTTCTCTCTTCCGCGGATCCTTCTTCCACGGTTGAAAGACGTGCAAGATTATATTGAGTGATGGAGACAAATGTATTTTCTTTGTGCTTGCGGACCGGCCGTTTCAACAAATCCATATTCAGTTCCAGGATCGAAAGATCTGTATGCTTTCCTACCCAATATTTATTGAATTTTTTCATGAATTCTTCCCGGTCTTCATCCTTGCGCCAGGCTTTTTTCCTGGTGTCTGCTGTGGTCCGTATCGTTTCATCTGCATCAGCGATGGATGACCATTCATTTATTACCAGAACTTCATTGGACGTGCCTGTCCAATAGTGACCCAGTACCATCGTGCTGAGTAGTTTATCCTTCAGCGGGTTCATCTTCTTTGCTTCTTCTTCAAATGACTCTTTTCGTTCTTCACTTGACCCATCTTTAATATCTTTCATAGCTTTTAGGTAATACTTGGAGATGGTTACAACGTGGTTATCTGGATTGTACTGTGCTTGTAAAATGCCTGTAACCGATATACAAATGCACAAACACACTATCCGCTTAATAATCATTCTAGACTCCTTGATTTGTTTCATATAATATAAACTTATTGTGGTTATTTGTAAATACTCATTTTGAGTATTTTTATGGTATAATCAGTGGTATTATGTTTAATAATTCAACTGCTCTCACAAATGTGGGTAGTTGAATTAAACGGTATAATTGGTCTTGAATTTTGTGTAAGGGATTTAATATAAAAATTACTTATGAGCGTTTCTTCTTTTTCCCGGAACCTGTTAACGCTTTTTTAACTACATACATTGGCATAAAGAATACAGCATCAAATATATAATTGAGCTGCGTTGTTTTGTTATCAATTTGATCAAATGGATGTAAAATAAATCCATCTCCATTTACTTTATTTTTGGGATTCACTTCAAATTTCATAGGTCCTAATGTTCGTAAAAGGTTCATAACTGTTTTAAAACCCTTATCCCCTTTTTTGGGCATTAAATTTCCATTCGTTTGATTTTCACCAAGAAGTTTTATTAATAAATGAACTTTATCTTTATATATAACTTTTTGCCATTTTACATTTCCTTGAGAAAATTGGAATCTAGCATTTTTTGCCATTAAGGGATGGGGACGTGTATCCCGAATTGATTCTACAAGTTGCAGAAAATAATTTTTACCACCAATCGCTTTGGCACACTCTTCAAGGTGTTTTTTAAAATCGCGTTTAGCCATTTCGTCTAATGAATTGTAATCAAACATGAAATAATCTCTTTTAGTTATAAATAGGTGAACTGAATTTAACTTGAATCAAGCGGTATTCTGTAATCCATCATTGGTAGTAGTTGCGGTTTTTGCTTTTGCCAAAAAGTATATACCGCTCAAAATAAATAGAACAGTTCCAAGGGTAGCCATAATGTAGGTAAAGTACCGCATAAACTGGTAATAATTAAGATCTGCTTGTCCCCAGTCTTTATAAAGTTGGATTCCAATCGATCCGGTGTAACCGATAGCATCACTCAGGTAAATAGCAAAAACAGCTGTTCCAGCTGCACGAGTTGACGCCATGATTCTTTCAAATAATACGGCACCAAAAGGTACGTACGCCAAATATGCGCCGAAGCCAATCAGAATCATCCACCATAGTCCGCTAATAATATTTAAATCTTTGAGAACAGTTGCCACTCCCATAAGAATCATACCGCCCAACATAACGGAAAAAACAGCTAACAATCCCTTCCGATGATCTTTCGCCAAGTTGAGCAAAGCCATAACGACCATAATGCCCAATGCGATGGGCAAATCTGCTTTTGAAAATAACGTCGGTTCAGTTCCGTAGCCCATGGCCGCAAACACTTCCGGCATGTACATATCCCGGACATCCCGGTAAGCCGTCAAAAAGAAATAGAGAATGAGCAGCATTATCATGCCACCCATAAATTGTTTAAAAAATATGGACCGACTTTGACCGTCCATAACAGTTCGCTCACACCTGCTGGAAATATCGTCGGCGCTGGGGTCAGGTAATTGATTTAGTAAAAAGACTGAAATAATAAAGGGTATAAAGAAAATGGTTCCGACGGTCACAGGCATCCAAAATTCAGTAATGCCCGCTTCCATGATCCATCCGCCCACTGTTTTAACCGAGCTGCTGGCGACGATATAGGAACAGCTCAATCCGGCGAACAAGAGTTCTGCCGTTTTTCTACCCTCCAGATATCGTGAAACGAGACCCCAAACCATGCCCAGAGGTAAGCCGTTAATGAAGATGGCTAATACCTTGAGGTTTTCCGGAAGAATTGCGAATCCAAGCAATGCTGACTCGGCTATGATGATCATCATGACCAGTGCTTTTGCCTGCTGGTTTCGTCCGATTTCCGAGCAAAATTTGCATCCGTAATATTTAGAAATGGTGTAGCCGATAATTTGCCCGATAACAAAGGCTGTCTTGAGTTTGATCCCCGTGCCCATGAATTCCAGACCCGCATAGGTTGCCGCTCCGAACGGCTTTCTGAATGCATACATGCAGAAATATGTCAAAAATGCAAAACCCATGGCGTATAAGCTAAACTGCCAGGTTGGAGCTCGACTCAACCATAAACTGATAGTACTCTGTTTTGTTTTGTTATTCATATTTCAGTAAAATTAATAAAACTATTCTTATTAAAGGTTCTCTTAAATAAGATTTTATAATTCTTAAAATCTACACAATGGAATGTAAGGACAAATGAGTGGATTATAATCTGTAAATGTATTAATACTCCCTTAGTCTATTATAAGATAGTTTAAATTTTCTCCATGAGTTTCTATATAAAATCTTTATTTATAGCTGTTCCGATTTTTATGACACTTATCCTACTGGAAGCGATTGTTGCTCGGCGAAAAGGACTTACCATCAATCGGGCAAGCGATGTGATATCAAGCTTAAGTCCCGGCTCTACTAATACATTACGTGACAGCGTTAAAATTGGCATTGCACTCATCAGTTATTCTTGGCTCGTAAAACACCATTACAATCTATAAACTGGAGCCCGTCTAGCTTGCCGGTTATTATCGCTTTTATTATCGAAGATTTTTCTGGGTATTGGGTGCATCGGCTTAATCATCGAGTGAATATTTTATGGAGCATGTAAATATAGATTTTAAGGGAGCTGTATTAAATAAATTTTTAATACAGCTGAATTGCATAGGTGACTGAATCGGTAAAGTTAATGATCGGGTTTACACTGTTTTATATTCATAATTATAGCTGGTTTGGTTTTAATAATGTGTTTTCTGGTGGAGTTGTTTTCTATTTCATTTCATCCTTTTTACTGACAGTTTACTTCCGTAATGATCTGAAAAGAAATGCACCTAGGCCAAACCCGGCATAATTCCCTTTTGATTAAAGGGAATCAAAAATTCTCTTGAAAGAAAATGTAACGTTCGTTTTGGTAATTTTACCTGCAAGTTCGAATACAGGATATGCGAGAAAATTTATAGCACCCGAAATTGGGCCTGGTTCAAATATCAAATCGCGTCCACGGCTAAATTCGATCCGATTAGCCGGATGATGACCAAAATAATAAGTGGATAAAGCAGAACACTTGTCTCCTTCACTAATATCAATAGGCCACCAATTTCCATCTGTATAAAATTCTGCCCAACAATGATAGCCGTCAATTCCACCTTCATTTCTGGATGAAGGAATAGAAGCACCAATCGCAAAGCGTGCAGGAATTTCTACAGATCTTGCTAAAGCAATAAAATAGGAGTGGAAATCTGTGCAGTTACCCGTTCGTGAATCACAAGCATAAACTGCATCTCCCTTACCCCAACCTTCGCCATATTTTATGTAGCTCATACGATCTATGGTATGATCATATAAAGCACGTGCTTGAGCAAGTGTGCCCAATTTACCGTGAATCACTCCAGTCGCAATTTCTTTGAAGGACTCTAATTCAGGGACGAGACGATTCGGACGTAGAAATTCGTGTGGATCTCGACTCTTGTCTTCATAAACGCCTCTTTCAAGATGTTTGACTCGATATGATATTTCTATCATTTTTCCACTATGCTCTGGATTAAAAACCATATAAAATGCTTTATTCCCATTGATGTCATCTACCAATATTTTGTGATTTACGGGAGATTGAATGTTTTTTAATTCTACAGTCTGAAAAGAATCTGTTGTGGGGTAAGGTATCCACATGCGACCCTCATCCTTCATCTCCGGGAGTGTCACTTGATAGAAAAATTCAAACTCATCTTCTTCTTTCAAGACTCCGAGCAAATCAGGTGTGGCATCATCGGTAGGCAAGCGAAACCACGTTTTATCTTCCTTTTGCTTCCATACGTAGAGAGGCTGTCCATTTGTTTTATGAACGGTTGTTTCGGTAACCTCCATTTCGCCTACATTACCAGAGAGAAAAAAATCTACATCGTACACATGTCCATCTGTACTGGCAAGATCAACGCAGGCAAAGTGACGACCGGGTGCAAGATGAGCCAGATATTCCGTATGAACTCGGACTAGTTTTAGCTTAAGCTCCCTTTCTTCGTAGAGCATAATAAAATAACCCTCGCCCAGCTTGGTCTGTGCTTCAATATGTTTCTCAATGCCGGCTTGAATATCCGCTGTAACTACATCCGGACTTTCTTCGCTAGAATGTACTTTTTCACTGCAAGCCATGAATAAGATGATAAGGACACTCAAGACACCAATTGATTTGCGCCTTCCATCTAAATTAATGGAGGAAGAGATGATTGTTTTGATAAAACTAGTCCCCAGATGGTTGCTCGCTGGTTGGGTGTTCGCCAGAAGGATGCTCGCTGGTTGGGTGTTCGCCAGATGGATTTTCGTTTTTTGACGTTTCTTCAGAAGTATTTTCTTGTGGGGCGCTTTCTGTCTTTTTACATGTTTTACAACAGCCGGTTAGATTCAAAGAAAACAAGGCAACGAGCACAAGAGAAAGGGTCCATTTTATGATAGAGTTTATTTTCATTTTATTTTTTCCTAGTTAAGTGATAAGGTGATTTTCATTTCGATAAATTACACCTTATCTTTGGATAAATATCATAACAATAATGCTGAACATAAAAAAAGCATTCGAATTATTAATTCTGATTCTTTTATTAAATCACTTCCCTCAAAAAGCCCTTAACGTCAACCAAATATTTTTCAGCATCATTCATCGAGCAGTTTTTCACAATCATAACGACTGCTATCTTTACTGATTTATCCGCTGAGTAAAGTGCTTTTTGGGCAGCCTCATGATCTAAACCTGTTAATTGGCAAATAATACGGGTGCCTCGATCCACCAGTTTATCATTCACAGCCATAAGGTCCACCATGAGATTTCCGTAGACTTTTCCCAATCTAATCATTGTGGTAGTGGATATCATGTTTAAAACTAGTTTCGTTGCCGTCCCGGCTTTCATGCGCGTGGATCCCGTAATTACTTCGGGACCTGTTTCTACTTTTATAACCACATCTGCGTTTGTCTCGAAATAGGGTTTGGGTGTACAAATGAGATACACCGTTCCACAGCCGATTTCACTTGCGTATGATAAAGCTTGCCGGACATAGGCTGCCGCGCCGCTAGTACTGATGCCAATCAATACATCGCCTTTTGTTAGACCGAATGCGTTTAAATCTTTTACAGCCTCCTCTGGTTTATCCTCTGCTCCTTCGATTGATCGGCGTAAGGCATCATCGCCTCCGGCGATAATGGAGTTGAACCAGTTCGGCGACGCAGAAAATGTCGGAGGCATTTCCGCAGCGTCCAAGACGCCTAGGCGGCCGGAGGTTCCGGCACCGATATAAATGATTCTGTTACCGCTCATGATGGCTGTTGTCGTTAGTTCGACTGCGTTAGCAATCTCCGGAATGGTTACAGCTGTGTTTGCTGCAATGGTTTGGTCTTCCCTATTTATTATCTCCAATATTTCGGTAATGGACTTATCATCAATATGTGTTGAGCTTGTATTTTGCTGCTCAGTAAGCAGATTACCTCGGGAATTTTTATTTTTTGTCATGGGGGAATTTAATCAAAACTCATGTAATTCCGAACAGAGTGAGGAATCTTCATAGTTAATTCTTTTAAAATATTCAGACATATATCCTCACACAACCTTCCTTCATAAAAAGATATATAATGAAATTGCGTATGGGTTAACAATAATTAAATTGTAGAAAAATAACGACGGGCTTCAGCCATGACCTTTGGGGCCAAAATCAACGTGGATATCATAGTGGGGAATGCCATAATAGCATACATACCGTCAATTAAATTAATGACCATTCCCAATGAAACCGTTGCACCTAGAATCGTTGATAAAATATAAAAAGTCTTATACGAATTTTTCCATTTTGTACCAAAAAGATAACTGGTGCATTTAGTACCGTAATATGATTGGCTAAACATGGTAGTTACACTGAAAATGAGAATACATACCAATAATATTCCTTTTCCTAATGCGCCTAGTTCATGACTAAAAGCCATGGTCGTCATGGTTACTCCACTCAAGCCTTCCGTTTCCCATACGCCGGAAAGTAAAATCACAAATGCGGTTATTGAACACACAATAATTGTATCAATAAAAGGCCCGATCATAGCGACCAAACCTTCGCGTACAGGTTCAGTTGTTTTTGCTGCTCCATGGGCCATAGCTTCAGTACCCAAGCCTGCTTCATTTGAAAATGCGGCTCTGCGGACACCCGTTCGAATAACCTGCCCTACTGCTCCACCCACAACCGCCTGTCCTGTAAACGCATCATGAAAGATTAAACTGAATACACCGGGAATTTCCGTTATGTTTTTAATGATAACCATCACTCCGGCGAATAAATATAATACAACCATTAACGGTACGAGACGGCTGGCCACCAATCCAATGCGCTTAATACCACCAAAAATTACGATAGCCACAATACAAGCAATCACTATACCCACAATTGTATTTCCCATCACAACGTTTGTTGTAAAAAGTCCACCAGGCTTAAAAATTTCTTCTCGGATTGTTTGTGTAAGTTGATTCGCTTGAAAAATGGGTAAACAGCCCACAAGCCCCGCAACAGAAAAAATAATAGCTAGAGGTTTAAATTTTGAGTTCAAGGCTGTTTCAATAACATACATAGGACCGCCCTGCACTTTCCCTTGATCATCTTTCCCCCTGTATAATATTGATAATGTACAGGTAAAAAATTTAGTAGACATACCCACTATTGCACTTATCCACATCCAAAATAGTGCGCCGGGACCACCCATACTAATAGCAATGGCTACTCCACTGATATTTCCCATCCCAACTGTACTCGCAAGTGCGCTTGATAATGCTTGAAAATGATTGATATCGCCCGGATCATCTTCATGGTCAAATTTCCCGCGGAGTATATCTAGCCCATGTTTAAAATAGAAAAATGGAGTAAAACGGCTATAGATCGTAAAAAAGAGACCGCCAAAAACTAGGAGGACTAGTAATACCGGACCCCACATAAAATTAGCAAATGAAGCTATAAAGGAATTGATATTATTCAGAAAATGATCCAACAGTGGTAGGAACTGTTTTTCCAAAAATTTTCAGTACAGCAACAGACAGCCCAATTCCCGCAAGTATACAGACAAAAACATTCACACCAATACCTGTGAGAAAATATCCAGCAAAAAGTGCAATGGCAGCACATACAAGCGCGTAAGGAAGCTGTGTACGGACATGGTCAATATGATCGGCACCGCATGCGGTGGACGAAAGAACAGTTGTATCGGCAATAGGCGATGAATGATCACCGAACACAGAACCCGATAAAACAGCGGCAAATGTGCTGATGAAAATCGGTGACTGCACAGCAACATTATAATCTCCACCCATCAATTGGATCACCATGGGGACTGTCACAGGGACGAGAATGGACATGGTTGCCCATGAAGACCCCGTGGAAAAACTGATCAAGGCTGCTGTAATAAATGTGATAGGCGGAAGCAAGGCCGGCGTTAGAAAATCTTTCGTCAATTCAACAATATATTCAGCCGTTTTTATTTCTACGCAGATATCGCCGATGACCCAAGCTAATACCAAAATGACACAGGCCATAACCATGGACCGAGCGCCGTTAATCCAGGCATCCATTGCATCCGTTAAGTTAAGTAATCCTCGGAATATGGATATAGCGATGGCCGTAAAACCGGCAAAAAATGAACCCCATATCAATGCAGTATTTGGATTAGATGTACTAATAATATTGATAAATGATTTTTCATCTCCCGGTGCCAACCCATTTAAACCAGTTATAAATATACCACCAATCGTAATTCCCAAAACCAATGCAATGGGAATTGCTGCGTTGCTCCAATGGGATGTTTTACTGGCATCCAAAGATGCAACTAATGCTTTATCCATCATGGGCTTGGCATTTTTTGCTAATACTTCTCCGGTGGTTTGGGACCGTGTTTCCGCTTTGAGCATGGGTCCAAATTCTTTCCGCATAATAACAGTAAGAAAAAGGAAAATAATCGCTAAAATACAATAAAATGAATAGGGTATACTTTGCAAAAACGTCACATATGTACTTTGAGTAATGCCATACGTAGCAAATGGAGCCTCGAGTAAACTCATTTGAAAAATAGACCAAGTACTTACAGCAGCTAAACTGGCCACAGGTGCAGCAGTTGAGTCAACCAAATAGGATAGTTTTTCCCTAGACACTCTGACTCTGTCTGTAAACGGCCGCATCATATTTCCCACTAATAACGAATTTGAATAATCATCAAAAAAGATGACAAGCCCCATAATCCCTGTTAAAAGTTGACCCCGAAAATTATTGGTCGCATATTTTGACGCAACTTTGAGTACACCTTTTAAACTTCCATTCGCAGACATAACTCCAATCAAACCACCAAAAGCCATTGTAAACATTAATATTGCCGTATGACTTTCACTTCCGGCAAGGGATTTAACCAAATAATGATCGAGAGATGATGTAATCCCAGACCAAACTCCACCCGTAATAAAACATGCGCCAATAACTATTCCCAAAAACAAGGATAGATGAGCTTGTTTCGTGATCATGGCCAGAGTAATGGCCGTTAACGGGGGCAACAGACTGATCCAAGACGGTTCAATGGATACCACAGTTTCGCTGTTACTATTAGCAAATAAGAGCGTTCCTGCTGCTAGCATGAATAGAATAAAAAGTATTTTACGTTTCATAAGACACGGAAATTAGCCGTCAAACTTCATGTTTGCAATATCTCATCTTTATTTACCACACTCTTGTTTTCACCTAAATATATCGGGAAATTCCAACCGTTTAATATGAAAAAACTCGATCTCTATCTACTGCGACATTTTATTTCCATTCTGGGCATGTCTCTTCTTGGTTTCCTGTGTGTATTCATTATTGTGGATCTCATCGAAAACCTCGATCGATATATTGATAACAAAATGCCTTGGGGAGTTGTCCTTCAATATTATGGCTACAGCCTACCGTATTTTATCAATATCGCTTTACCTATGTCCATGATGATAGCATCTGTTTTCAGTATTGGCATGATGGTCAAGCGCAATGAATGGACAGCCATGAAAGCCAGCGGAATCAGTTTGTACCGTTTGTCAGCACCTTTACTTATTTTCAGTATTCTTGTCAGCTTGGTCTCATTTCAATTTGACAGTACATATGTAAGTTGGGGGATGTCCATGCGTGGAGAGATTGAAAAAAAATACATGAAGAAAAAACCAAGGCGTAGAAGTAAGAAAACAATAAAAAACTTTTTTATGCAACAGGAAGAAACTCAGCATATTGCCATTAGGACTTATCATTCCCAAAGTAGAAAAGCCGAAGGAATAACTATGATTACATTTGCTGAAAACCTTATTCAGGAACGGATAGACGCCAAAAGAATGACATGGATCGACACCCTCCAATCTTGGGCAATTTATGATTATTCGCTGCGAAATTTTGACGAGAATGGAATTGAACAACATGTTCAAATTTCTAAAAATGATACATTATTAAATTTGAAATTTGCGCCGAATGATATTACCAAAGGGATTAAACACCCAGAAGAATTAAACTTTAAGGAATTAAAATCACGTATTGAATATTTGCAGAATAATGGTGTGGACGCGACGCGCTGGGTGGTTCAGCGACATTTTAAAGTGGCCTTTGCTTTTACCAATCTGATTGTTGTTTTATTTGGTATTCCTTTGGTAGTCATGAAGCCGAAAAGTGGTATGGGGTTTAGTGTTGGCACAAGTTTTCTGGTGATGTTCTCCTATTACGCGTTTATAAAGTTCGGACAATCTCTAGGAATTAATGGCGTTATGGATCCCATGCTGTCTGCATGGTTGGGAAATATTGTATTTATTTCGGGTGGTTTACTACTGCTTTTCAGCGTCAGGAAGTGAATATTATGTTGTTTCTTCTTCTCCAGAATCTGATTCTACACCACCTTCATCAACTGGGGCTTTTTCTGCAGTCCCTTCTTCATCCGGTTTTGGTGCTGGGCCATAAGTAGATTTTTTTGATTTTGCTTTTCTGCTTTTCAAGCTAGTCACTGTTAACTGTAAAGATAAATTGAGTCCCTTCATGGAATGAATCCAAATACCATTTCTAAACGCAAAACCAAAATCAAAAATGACCGGTCCTTTGTGGAAACCAAAACCCAGACCCAATTCCTGAAAATCACTGCCGCCCCAAGCATATCCAATTCGTAACGGAAATGCTTCAAATTTTGTCATTTCTAGACCTATAGACCAACGCCAACCTTTGTGAGCAAACATGGAATTTGAAAATCCTGTCCATAAATCAGAACTTATTAAAATATCTTCCATATTGTAGGACATCCCCAATCTAAATATTGCTGGATAATCCATGGTGAATTCAGGAAGTTTTCCGTCTTTATCCAATGCGGATACAATCTGGTCTTCTGGACTATTATTGGTAAATAAATTTGCGTTGGAAAGTGTACTTGCGTTTACAGAGTCAATTGTATACACATAACGGATAGCCATACTGTCATTCAAAGCTTGACCGGCCCAAGTAAAATGAAAAAGATCATCATCGTTACCATAAATATTATCTGGGCCATCTAAAAGTCCTTTCGTCATATTTTGCTTATTCCAGGTTATAGATCCCAATGCATTTATGATGGATGCGCCAAAACGCCAGCCGTTGATATCTCTGGACGCCATTCCCAAATCCACACCAACTCCTGATCCGCCGATACCCTGCCGTATATAATAGACTCCCTGGCCATAGAGAGCATCATCTGTTGTAACTAAATTGGCATAACTGGAATCAGGATCGATTCCAAAATAAAAAAGGCCCTGGAGGTATTTTACCGTTAGGCCAAATGACACGTGTTCGAATGGGATAGCAAAACTAAAGGCATATTCTATCACACCCATCACTTCATAGTGCATGGTCATGTCTATTTCCGGATTGTCTGCATTACCATCTAATATCAATTGCAATAATCCATAGGGTAAACGATAATTCTGTAAAATGAGTGTATTGGTTGTCAGGGCCATATTCCCTGAAGAAAAGTTTAAAATTGGCAGAGGAATATGGAGATCTTGAGAAAAACTAAGCCCACCTCCTTCTTTCAACTCTTGAAGTAATGCTGATTTGTTGTCAAAATTGGGATGCCCGGGTTTTTCACCTTTTGAATAGAGAGTATCTCCGCTAATGGCGTTTAAGTTTGCCAAAGATAAATAATTACCGACGATTCCAAAATCTAGGCCGAAAAGTTGCAGCATAAATGGCTTATCCTGCTGATAGGCTAACATGGCAGGATTGTAACCCACAGAAAATATTCCATCGGCAATTGTTGTGTAGGCACCGGCCATGGCCACGGAGCGTGGATCTCGTTTGGATTGACCAGACGCTAAGCCCATGACCAAAATCATAAGGAGAATAGTACGGCGTGCACTCATTTGTTAAACCCCTTACCACTATAACGAGTATCAGACTTTGCACCGGCAATTTTCGCAGCCCGTCCGCCGGTAACGGAAAAATACCAACCACTGATATCCTCTGTTTTATATTTACCCGTCTTTTCATTTAATGAATTCGGATCCCGAATACGGATTCTAACACTATCAGATTCTTCAGTGGGAGTCCAGGATAATGAATCTATATTATTTTCTTCACTGGTAATTACTTCCCAATCAGATTCTGATGGATTACTACCGATAGCATAATCCACATCTATTGTGGATACTGTTCCATACGTTTTCCATTTAATTGTGTATTCATTTCCGGATGTGAGTGTTTCACCGCCATTGGGGTACAGCATTATAATTTCATCGGGGGCCGGTTCAATCATACCGGTACTGCTTAAACGGAAAATCATAAAAGTGCGAATATCAATATAATCTTCTGATGTAAGGTAAACAGATTTCCCGTTACTGCCATTCAAATGAAAACGGGGTGCTATATAATGATCACCATAATCCGTCAACAAAAATAACCGATTCGTATCCATTACGCTCGTATAAGAAACAACACCGGGAGTTGCAACTTGACCAGGATGCCCCACAGTTGATGTATCGCTATAATATGCAACCGGTTCAGGTAAAATAACTTTCAGCAAAGTATCCACATATGAAATAACTGTATCTTTACCGGTTAAATTATATTTTACCAAGTACACGACACCATCGATACATTCGCTGAAATCATTCATCACAGAAAAAATATAAACATCCGCCGCAGATGAATCGGGATTCAATCGAGAACACTTATTTATGACATATAAACTATCTGTGATGCTCCAACCCGGTTCCTGGACTGCCATGCTATCCCGAAAAATACTCAACATTTCTTGAGTCGTATCCAAGGGAAATAAATTTTTATTTGACAGCAGAATTGAAATTTCGCCACTAATGGGAATGCTGTTGGTCACCGTCGATATTAATTCAGCATACACCAATGAGGATCGAATGCGGCTACGGACATCATGAGCCATTTCTGCAATGGGTGTTTCGTTAACCGAGATAAATGTCATGGGCTCCATCATGACTTCGAATGGAGCAACCATGCGATACTGTCCGCCAATAGTAGCACCGCCGACGATGGTACCCCGGCCATCAATCCGCGCCGCAGAACGAACAATCATAACTGCCGGGTTGAACGAAAGTAAATCAACGATCGTAGAAGTACCCTCTGATGGAGGAGTCGTAATGCTGTCTGTCCATGTTGCTGCGTCTGTGGTGGCATAGCTCAACACAGTTGTACCCAATTTACTCATACGAATAATCGTACGCGTGCTGTCAGTCCCATAATCACTGGGTTTGGCGATCGTGGCCCGGACTTCCACTGTTGATGAATCACCAAATGTATTATAGCCAACCATATCCACATCCAACTGGACAGGAAGATCTATAGAGTTAATCATATCAAATTCAAACTGCACACCCGTGAACGCCATCCCGGAAAATCCTGTGGGCATACCGGCAATATTTTGGGTGGACGGCGGGAACGATTCAATAATATTGGCTTCCAGCGATGCAAAATGGAGTTCCTGGACTGTGACATTTATCGTCATATTCCCTAATTCAGAACCATCCAGTGGAATGTAGGCCGTTTGCGCCCGTAACCGCGCTGTTAGATCGATAACTAATTCCGATAATGCGCTGTCTGCTCCTGCCGGATTTAAAAATGTATAACCATCGATCGGAAACGTTTTACTGTACGTTGCATAATCCCTGTATAATGCTGTATCCACTTTCACAGAATCCGTGCTTCCCGACGGCGGAACAAAATTCCTGAAATTCATGATGAAGTCCATATAAAATGGATAGGTACTCTTGAGGTTGGAAATCACTATTTCATTAATCCCAAAAGATGTACCTGTCTTAAATATACCTGAATATATCTCAACCGTGGATGGAAATGTCACCGGATCAAGTTCCGTGGGCATATCGTATTCTGCAATCTCCACCACTGCTTCATCCACACCGGCAACGCGGATGCGGATGGAAAAGTTGACTTGAATGGAATCACCTGCATTAACAGTTAAGGTATCTGTATTATTTGGGTGTGCGGCTAAATCAAAATCAAATAACATGCGTATTGATTCTTTTAATTGCTGGTCACCGATTGTTGTTGTCCTGGCAAATGTATCATCTTTTGATACTGCACTTTGTTCGTGATTAGCTAAAGTATCAGGAGCTATGCTGATGCCCGTTAACATTATGAAACGAGCATCCGTCACATCCGTTAACATTCCATTATTCGTAATGGATGAAAAGAAATAACTGCTGTCACTACTGCCGTCATCTTGGATCATTACACCGGATACTTCCGTAATAAATTCCGGGAGTTCGCTTGCATCAATCTCTGGTAAGTCTATCTGTAAAGGTGGAAATGTTGTGTCAAAAGCAGCAATAATATCGTTCCACATTGACGCTAAAATTTGTTGATCGCTTGCAGGCGGAACTGTAAATGGAATGCCATTTATATCAATGAGTATACCGGGAGTAAATGGTATAGATACATTTATAACCGTGTCCACTACAATTGTTAAACTGGGCGAATTTGTTGGCGTTCCTGCATAGACAACTTCAGCATTCACTGGTATTTCCAGGTACGATGCACCAATGGCTATTTTGGGTAGTGTATCCTCAAATACCAGTTGCATACCCAGGGAATCAGCGGTTGGAAAGATTTGTTTATTATCCACGATGCCATCGAGTTTATACTTTTCTTGAACGAGGGGAAATTTCAGATCAATAAACCAGGTGGGTGTCTCAAAATCAGAAGGGCTTTCAAAATCGCAAGCGGCTATAAACAACAAAGATGCACTTATCCCCAAAATGGAGAAAAATCTCTTTAGACGGAAAATCGTCGACCTCGGACTGTTAACGTTATTCATAGGAGAATTGGAAATTCATTCTTTTTGAGCATTCATACTATAAAAAAATCCACAATTTTCATGTGGATTTTTTGATGTGTAAAAATGTTGAAATATCGTTTAGTAGCGATATTCATCCTTTTTATATGGACCATTTTTATCAAGACCCACATAAGCAGCCTGATCTGAAGTCATGACTGTAAGTGTCACACCCAATTTATCCAGATGCAATCGAGCTACTTCTTCATCAAGAATTTTGGGAAGAACATATACACCTATTTCCGGTTTTTCTTTGGCTAACGCTAATTGTGCTAAAACCTGATTTGTAAATGAATTCGACATAACAAAACTAGGGTGACCTGTGGCGCAACCCAAATTCACGAGACGGCCTTCAGCTAAAATATAAATTTGATGTCCGTCTGAAAATGTGTATTTATCCACTTGTGGTTTAATATTTTCACGCTCAACAGATGAATCATTATTTAAAGTGCTCATTTGAATTTCATTATCAAAGTGACCAATATTGCAGACAATTGCCTGATCTTTCATTTCTTTCATGTGTTCAATTGTAATTATATCTTTATTTCCTGTTGTTGTAACATAAATATCTGCTTCCTGCAGCGCTTGTTCCACCGTTTTTATTTCATATCCTTCCATGGCTGCTTGGAGAGCACAAATCGGATCTATTTCCGAAACGATTACTCGGGCACCAAATCCGCGCATGGACTGAGCACAGCCTTTGCCCACATCGCCATAACCACACACCATGACTACTTTTCCAGCAATCATTACATCTGTGGCGCGTTTGATACCATCTGCCAAGGATTCACGACAGCCATAAACATTATCAAACTTTGATTTTGTTACTGAATCATTCACATTGTAAGCAGGAAAAAGCAAGGTGCCTTCCTTTTCCATTTGTTCAAGTCGATGGACACCTGTTGTTGTTTCTTCAGAAACGCCTATGATTTTTTGAGATACTTTATGCCAATGCTGATTATCTTTTTCCAGCACATCTCTTAACAAATTTTCAATGACAATTTCTTCTTCAACATCTGTTTCAATTTGAGGAACTTCTCCGGTTTCTGCAAAAATATTTTCAAGTACATACCCCTTATGAATCAGTAATGTTGCATCACCACCATCATCCACTATCAAATCCGGTCCGCTGCCATCTGGGAAGGTCAACGCTTGCAGTGTACACCACCAGTATTCTTCTAAAGATTCACCTTTCCAGGCAAACACAGGAACGCCTGTTTCAGCGATAGCTGCTGCTGCATGGTCTTGTGTAGAAAAAATATTACAGGACGCCCAACGAACATCCGCACCGAGCTCTTTCAACGATTCAAGAAGAATGGCCGTCTCTATTGTCATATGGAGAGAACCGGTTAACTGCATTCCTTGCAACGGTTTATCCGTTCCATATTTATTTCGTACTGCTATTAATCCGGGCATTTCTTTTTCAGAAACACGAATGGCTTTTCGTCCGGATTCTGCCAGATTTATATCGGCAACTTTAAAAGGGATATTTTCAATAATAGGTGTCATGTTTGCTCCAATAATTATATAAGGTTATGTAAATCGTCTACTTTATCTGTTTTTTCCCATGTGAAATTTTCACCGGTTCGACCAAAATGCCCATAAGCAGATGTTGCACGATAGCGGGGTTTTTTCAAATCAAGAAGTTGAATGATCCCAGCGGGTTTAAGTGGAAATAATTCCCTAGCCGCACGGGTCAGGGCTGCATCATCCAGTTTTCCAGTTCCAAATGTTTTTACATAAAATGATGTCGGTTCTGCCACACCGATACTGTAGGAAAACTGTATTTCACATTTTTCTGCTAGATCAGCAGCAACAATATTTTTTGCAATATAGCGAGCCATATACGCAGCGGATCGATCCACTTTTGAAGGATCTTTACCGGAAAATGCACCGCCGCCATGGGGCGCAAAACCGCCATACGTATCTACAATTATTTTTCGGCCAGTTAAGCCTGTGTCTGCTGCTGGTCCGCCAAAAACAAAGCGGCCTGTACCATTCACAATAAATGAATTATCAAAGGCAATACCATCTTCTTCCAGTATGGGTTTGATGACTTGACGAATAACTTCCGTTTCTACAAAATCATGCTCTTGAGCTTCTGAACCTTTTTCGGCTAGCATATCATCATGCTGTGTAGCAATAACCGTTTGGGTGACTCTAATTGGTCCTGAACTATTATATTCCACCGTCACTTGTGATTTACCGTCGGGTCGAATCCAAGGCATGGTTCCATCTTTACGTAACTTTGCAAGCCGTTCTGTTAACCGGTGAGATAGATGAATGGGTAGAGGCATTAATTCTTGTGTATCATTACACGCAAAACCAAACATCAGTCCCTGATCTCCGGCACCTTGTTCATCGTGGAGGCCAGCTCCTTCATCAACACCTTGTGATATTTCCCGGCTTTGAGCATCCAGACTGGATATGACTTTTACCTGTTCACCATCCATACCGTACGCTTCATTATTATATCCAATTTCCAAGAGCGTTTCTTTAACTATTCGTTCAACCTCAACAAAACCGTTTGTTGTAACTTCACCGGAAACGACCACCAAACCTGTAGTAGCTAATGTTTCACAGGCGACTCTAGAATTGGGATCTTGGGCGATTAGATTATCTAAAATCGCATCGGAAATAGCATCACATACTTTGTCCGGATGTCCCTCGGTAACTGATTCTGATGTAAATAAATAATTATCCATATATGTTTATTTTTTCCTGTTAAATGGGCGGAAATCTACCCTTCTTTTTTAACATTCTCCAATAATAGTGAATTAAATTATTATTATCCAAACTGTAGAGTCTGAATGCTTGTAAGATGGTTAATGGGTGATCATTTTTTCTTTTACTTTTTTAACCCGGATGATCATTTTATCCACTGCCTTATCTATAGATTTTGTCATATTATGTGTAGTTTCTTTTACATTCAACCTATGTGATGGCAATGACACATTAATCTCCGTTGTATATAGATTATTTTCATGGAATAATATAATCTTACAATGGGTAATTCGGTCAAATTTTGCTTTTATCCGTTGGACTTCATTTTTTGCATAGGAACGAATATTATCAGGAGCATGGAAATGACGAGCGGTGAATTCAATGAGCATAGTTTTCCTCCGTTTGGTTATAATTTTAGAATAATATTAATCTAATACAGGCCCTGCATTCTGTACAGCAGGATCATCGATATTATAATGTTCAAAATTATGATGAAATTTTTCAACTAACAGTTTGGCTGTTTTATGATAATCCTCACTATTTTTCCAGGCATGAGTCGGCAGCAATATATCTTCGCTAATTCCATCGAGCGCTGTGGGAATTTGGACACCAAAATAGTTGTCTACTATAAAATCTGATTGTTCTATACTGCCGTCAAGAATCGTATGAATAATTTTACGGGTAACTGGCAGGCTGATTCGTTTTGCACCGGAACTGGCGCTCGCTCCGACCCAACCTGTATTCACTAGATAACAGGGGACGTTATATTCATTTATTTTTTCTCTGAGCAATTCTGCGTAGCGCAAGGGATGCAATGTTAAAAACGGTCCTCCGTAACAGGGCGAAAAGGTTGCAGTGGGTTCTGTTACTCCTCTTTCTGTACCAGCCACTTTAGCCGTATAACCACTAATAAAATGATACATGGCCTGTTCCGGTGATAGTTTTGAAACCGGAGGTAATATACCATAGGCATCGCAGGTTAGAAAAATAATGGTTTTGGGATGACCACCCATGCTTATTTTACCCATTGCAGCAAGTGAATTATCGATAAAATCGATGGGATAACAAATGCGAGTGTTTTCAGTTTTGGAGCGATCCGTAAAATCAATCTCCTTGGTATTAGCATCATACACTACATTTTCTGCTAATGCACCAGCACGAATAGCATTATAAATCTCCGGTTCATGTTCCGGATTTAAATCAATTGCCTTGGCATAGCATCCTCCTTCAAAATTGAAAATGCCATTATCTGACCAACCGTGTTCGTCATCACCGATTAAAGGTCGTTTGGAATCGGTACTTAACGTTGTTTTTCCTGTACCGGATAGTCCAAAAAACAAAGCCGTATTACTGCCATCGGGATCCACATTGGCTGAACAATGCATGGAAAGAACACCTTTCAACGGTAGGTGATAATGCATGATGGAAAAAATTCCCTTTTTCATTTCACCGCCGTATTCAGTACCGCCGATAATAGCTATGCGCTTTTCCAGATTAAATATGATAAATGTTTCAGAATTCAGTCCGTGCTCTTCCCACTTTTCATCAAAGACACTGGATGCATTAATAATCGTAAAATCAGGTTCAAAGTTCTCCAACTCATTTTCTTCGGGGCGAATGAACATATTGTTAACAAAAATGGACTGCCACGCTTTGCGGGCAATCATACGTACATTCAAACGATAATCTGTGTCTGCTCCGCAAAAACCATCAAATACATAGGCACCGCTACCGTCTTCATTTGCTTCGTAGTGACTTTTAACTTTTTCGTATAATTCATCGAAAACAGCTTCATCCACATAGCGATTCACCGGGCCGATCCAGAGATTATCTTTAGAAAAATCTTCTTCCACGAAAAATTTATCATTGGGGCTGCGACCGGTATATTTACCCGTATCAACCATAAGAACACCGCGCATTCCAATCTCGCCCTCACCATTATTTACAGCATCTTCCACCAATTGTTCTACAGGCAAGTTATGTTTTATTTCTCCAATATCACCAAAATTCAGATGTTCAAGCATGTATCATTTTCCTTCATTCACCATGGGGATGGGATTGTTTATAAATTTCTTTCATTTTTTCCGGCTGTATGTGTGTATATACTTGCGTGGAAGACAAACTACTATGTCCCAGTAAATCCTTCAATGCTCTGATATCTGCACCTCGTTCTAGCATATGTGTGGCAAATGAATGTCGCAAAGTGTGTGGACCCAAAGAAGATCCTTCTGAAATTTGACGTAAATACATGTTGACCCGCCGCTGGATTGTTCGAGTTGAAATCCGTTTGCCTCGAGAGTTTGCAAAACACGGTTCTGTGGGGTCACCTTTTATAAAATGAATACCTCGTTTTACCATATAATTCTCAAGGGAAATTTTGGCAAGATTACCATATGGAATCAATCTATCTTTCTGTCCTTTTCCAAAAACACGTACACATTGCTGATCGGTATTAAAATCTCCCAAGTTCAAATTAACTAATTCACTTAAGCGCATTCCTGTACTATAAAACAATTCCAATAAGGCTCGATCCCGAATGCCGGTTAACGTTGAATCAGACGGACAATTCATTAATTCTTCAATGCTTTTTTCTCTTATATAGACTGGCAGAGTCTTGGGTGTTTTAGGCGTTTTGATTTCTGCGGCTGGGTTTATGTTCAATTCACCATTTTTATACAAATATTTACAGAGTGATTTTATAGTCGCTAACCGACGGGCAACTGTCCTGCTACTGAAACCATCCTCAAATTCCTTCCCGAGAAAATGGCGAATTGTTTGCCGATCAACCATTTTTACTGTCCAATTAAGATTATTTGTGTACGATTTCATGAATTGATTGAAACGGTTCAAATCATTGGAGTAGGATTTTATTGTATGAATAGAATATCCTTTTTCCTTCCCGGCGTATTCAATAAAATCCGTCATCTGTTTATTCAAATCAGTCATAGTGGGCTTGCATATAATCGATTAAGGACTGCATATCTTGGGGTAATTCTACAGTAAAATTTACCATCTCTCCCGATTGGGGATGAGTAAAAGATAAACGTTGGGCATGAAGTGCGTGGCGCCCCAATTTCTTCAATAATAATTTAATATCCCGCTGAACTTCCGGTAAAAACCCTTTAGTACGATTTAAACCACCGTTGTATTTCTCATCATTGATTACAGAATGATTCATATGCGCAGCATGAACGCGAAGTTGATGTGTCCGTCCGGTTTTGGGAGAAAACTCAACAACACTCATATATCGATATTCTTTCAAAACTGAATAATCCGTCACAGCGCTTCGACCCGTTTCATCCACGCGAAATGATGTTGGGTCTTTTCGACTGCGTTTTAATGAAGCATTAATACTACCCTTCTGCTCCTTCCAAACACCCCATGTTATTCCGAGATAGGTTTTAGTTACGAGGCGATCTTGAAACTGTGCAGCAATTTTACGATGGGCATTATTCGTCTTGGCAACAACCATTACTCCTGACGTATATTGATCGAGACGATGGACAATTCCGGGACGGGACGCATCATTTACAGATGAAAGGTCCGTACAGTGATATTTTAGTCCGTGGACGAGAGTTCCAGTGTAATTACCCGTTCCCGGATGGACAACCAGCCCAGCTTGTTTATTGATAACTAAAATTTCATCATCTTCAAAAAGAATATCCAGAGGAATGGGTTCAGGAATAATATTTTGATTACCAGTTTTAAACTCCATGAACTCAATATGTATGGAGTCGCCTTCCTGAAGTTTATAACTTACTTTTTCAACACAATCATTCACTGTAACATGATCGTTTTTAATCATTTTCTGAATCTGTGTACGTGAATAATCAGAAAATTGCTTGACTAAATAGTGATCCAGACGTATTTCTTCCTCATCTGAATACACACGTTTTTCAGTATTCAAGAGACGGATGTAGTTTGAAGCTTTGGTTGTACAATAAAAGAGAAATACAGAAAAATAGTCATGCCCACAGTCACGGATGAATCAGCAATATTGAATATATACCAATGATGGCCCACAATCATAAAATCGAAAAAATCCACAACTGTCCCAAATAGAATTCGATCAATTAAATTGCCCACAGCACCAGCTAAAATCAATGCTAATCCCAATCGCATCAGAATATGATTATGTTGTTCTTTCCACAAGTAAAAAAAAATCACACCGGTAAGAATAATGGAAACGGCTGAAAAAAGATAAATACCTCCCGGAAAATTCAAACCAAATGCCATACCATCATTCGTAACGTATGTCAGGTGGAAAAAATTTGGAATCACCGGTATGGAATCATACAGGTCAAGGTTGGTGCGTGTAAGCGCTTTCGTGACCTGGTCGATGACCACAACCACTGCGCTCACCAGCAAAATTCTCATTTTAAGCTCAGCTTATCCTTGATTTTGCAATCAACACATTTGGTTGCATTGGGAACTTCAATCATTCGTTCTTCAACAATCAATTCACCACATAAAACACATACACCAAATTCTTCTTTATCAATGCGTTCCAAGGCCAGGGCAAGGTTTTGGTAATAATCGCTCTCACGGCTCATTAACATAAAATTCTTTTCCTGCTCGAAAGAATCTGTACCGGCATCAGCCATGTGTACACTATATACGGCATCCTGGGACAGGCCCGCTTTTGGGTTACCTCTATCCATTAAACCTACTTTAATATCATCCATATCATTGGACACTTCATCCATTTTATCTAAAATAGATTTACGAAATTTTTTCAGTTTTGCTTTTGAATATTTTTTAGCCACTCTTTATCCTTTCTGGGTATTTTTTTCGTTCAATACTTAATGTTAGTGTTTGATCATTAATTTTAAAGGTCGATTCAAATTCACCTTTCTCTACTTTTCCTGACATTTCAATTGTCAGTGTTTCACTGCAAAAGAATTCTGTATACTTTTCCAGGGCATTTCCTAATGGGCCATCAATCAACCCATTGATTATGATTCGATCTTCGACCGCGAAATTAGCATTTTTTCTCATTATTTGCACGTGTCGAATTAGATCCCTTACCATACCCTCACTAATCAGTTCCGGAGTCATTTCTGTAGTTAAACCCACAGCGATTTTACCGTCCAATTCTGATGTAAATCCAGCAGCCGATTTGGAATCTATCAAAAAGGCTTCTTTATACAAATCAATGCTTTCTCCATCTAAATTAATCGTAACACAATAACCACTTTTTAATGAGTGCACAATCTCATTGACATCCATAGCTGCAATGGCTTTTCGTATTTCTTGCAGTTGTTTTCCATATTGTTCACCTAAAAGAGGGAGATTTGGTTTAACATTATATTCAACCAATTCTTTACTATCCGCTACACGTTCCAATACTTTCACATTCAATTCGTCTAATATAACTTTGCTGTTTTCCTCGATAAATGCTGCTACACTATCATCTTCAATAGCAAAACATAATTTAGCCAAGGGTTGGCGAATTTTCAAATTTGCTTTATTTCGGGCGGAACGACTTTGCTCAACCACTTTGCGCAATGCATCCACTTGAAGCATTAATGCTTCATCTATATACGCATCATCCGCTACGGGGAAATCACATAAATGGATACTTTCGGGAGTATCATCAATGGAACTCCGCACTAGGTTTTGGTAAATCTCTTCCGTTACAAATGGTAAACATGGTGCCAGTAGGCGAATGGTCGTAAACAAAACTTCATATAGCGTTTGGTATGCAGTCTGTTTATCTAAATCATCTTCTGCTTTCCAAAAACGTCGGCGATTGCGACGGATATACCAATTAGACAAATCATCTAAAAATCGTTCAAATAAACGCATAAACTTATCTACCCGAAATGCATCAAATGCTACTGTAGATTCTTTTATTAGTGTATGCATTTTTGAAAGAATCCATTTATCCAGAATGGTTAAATCGCTTGTGTTTAGTGTTCGATCTTTGGGTGAAAAACAATCCACAGCTGCATAGGTGGCATAAAATGAATATGAATTCCAAAGCTGGATGAGCTTTTTCCTCACATTATCGGCATGATCGTATCCAAAACGTAAATTGTGTTCAATATTCTGCGTCGCATACATCCAACGCATAACGTCCACTCCCATTTTTTCTGCAGCTTCATCAAACCATATAGCATTGCCCCAGGACTTATGCATATCTCGACCTGTTTCATCTTTGACTAATCCATGACCCAATAATGTTTTGAATGGTGCCGTTTCTTCCAATTCTGCTGACATAGCCAGCAACGAATAAAACCAATTGCGAAATTGACCCGGAAAACATTCAGTAATAAAATCTCCGGGAAACCATTCCTTCCAGTATTCTTTATCGGTGGTATAGCCCAAGGTTGAAAATGGCACTATTCCTGCATCTAGCCAGGGGTTACCCACATCAAGAATGCGTTTTCCGATTAATCCGCTTTCCGGGTGTTTGATCTTAACATTATCGATCCAGGGACGATGAGGTGTATGGCCTTCAAATTCATCCCAGCCTTCAACAGCTAATTCCTTCAATTCTTCTTTTGAACCCACAACATAAAATGAATCATCTTCAAATGTCCAAATAGGCAAGGCCAATCCCCAAAAACGTTTTTTGGAAATCATCCAATCACCCATATTATCCAACCATTCGTGTTCCCGCTCTTTGCCCCATTCGGGGATCCATTCAATATCATCCACGATTTTTTTGATCTTACCTCGCCAATCCATATTAATATACCATTCTTCCACCAATCGAAATACCAATTCATCGCCAGATCGCCAACAATGAGGATAAACGTGAGGATATTCTTCCGCATAGACTAAAAACCCGCGATCTTTTAAATCGTTAATGATCGCTTTTGTCGTATTCGGATCCGTAGCTGTTTTGCCCTCCAGCCAACCATATTTATCGATGAATTTTGATTCATCGTCTAAAGGAGCCAAATTCACTAACCCCAACTTTTTTCCAATTTTATGATCAATATCCCCACAACCGGGAGCCATATGCACAATGCCGGTTCCTTCCCCTGCAACAACAATATCATTTCCGATATTATCTTTCCCGGGATCTATCACACAATGCTGATTGGCTGCAGATGCATTTTTTGCTTTCAATTCATCGTCAATAAATGGATAACCGCCTGGCTCTTTCTGTGCAGGAAGATCATCATATGGACCTTCATATTTCCAACCCACCATTTCTGCACCCTTTACCGAACCAAGTATTTCATATCCCCCACGTTCTTTAAATATTTGAGCAATCGTTTTTAATTTGGGTACACCTTCAATCCATTGCTTCTTATCTTTGAATTGTTTTTCCAATCGCTGGAATTTCAGATTGTCTTTTGCAAAATAATAAATTGAGCCATCCGCAGCTTGCAGTTTTACATAATCAAGATTCCCATTCACGGCAGCAACTACATTGGACGAAAGCGTCCATGGTGTCGTTGTCCAAACTAATATGTATTCATTTTTTCTCTCTTTTAGTGGAAAACGTACAAATACGGATGTGTGGGCTACGAGTTTTCTGCCTTCCACAATTTCCATTTGAGAATAGGATGTTCCCGAGCGGCCGCTCCATGGCACTGAATCAGATCCGCGATATATTTTACCTTCATTAAAGAGTTTTTTCAGAAAGGCCCAAATAGTATAATTATTTTCATCGGACATTGTATAATAAGAATTTTCCCAATCCATCCACATGCCCAAGCGCTTGGACTGTTCTGTTTGGACAGCTGAATACTTTCGAACACGTTCTTTGCAGAGGTTTACAAATTTTTCAATACCGTATTCTTCGACTTCTCGCTTTGTTTTAAAACCCAGTTCTTTTTCCACTTCCACTTCCACCCACAAGCCTTGGCAATCAAAACCATTTTGGTAGCGGAGTTCGTGACCGGTCATGGCTTTATAGCGATTATAAATATCTTTTAACGATCGGCCCCAAGCATGGTGTACACCCATAGGATTATTGGCCGTGATAGGACCATCAATAAAGGACCATTTTGGTTTTCCTTTATTGG
>Ga0208471_1000041_pt1 | contig 47562 bp, 38 predicted proteins | sample DeeseametaMP0441_FD_184210 | JGI IMG/M metagenome (GOLD analysis project Ga0208471, IMG submission 184210) | Marine microbial communities from the Deep Atlantic Ocean - MP0441 (SPAdes) | ecosystem: Environmental > Aquatic > Marine > Oceanic | place: East of Rio de Janeiro, Brazil, South Atlantic...
ACCACCAACCCTTTACGGATATATTCAGTTTCATTTTCTTGTTCTTCTTTTTGCTGAATCCTCAATAGAATATCCCGGCCGAATGTGATTGCGGAGATAAGCCCATTGGAGTCAATGGTGGACATAATTGTCGAAAATATTCCCACCAGGAAAATGCCATATACAAAGGGAGGTAGGATATGTGAAGCCAATTCAGGATAGGCCATGGCAGCTTCCTGATTTGGGAATAACGCAATAGCATAGAGCCCTGTTGTAATAGTAAGAATATCGAAAATAAACCAAAAGCCAATAGCAATCAATATTCCTTTTTTTGCAATAGCGGGAGAACGGGCAGCTGCCGTGCGCTGGTAAAATCCGGGATCTATAAATGTCCACATGGCAATAAAAAACCAGACGAGGATATATTGGATTGAATTTCCGCCGGTGGGATCGAAATATCGATCCGGTAAAGTGGAAATGAGTGAAATGGGAGCATCACTTAAATTCCAAGCAAAGACAAACAATAAAATAAATCCGGTAAACATGAATATAAATTGCAATATGTCTGTTCGCACGACAGATCGGAAACCTCCATACCAAATATAAACCAAACTGAATCCGGTGGAAATTAGGATCGATGACTGTAAAGTCCAGCCAACAGTGTATTTTAAAAGTATTCCAAGGCTCAATATGTAAGGAGCAGGTGATGCGAGTATCAGAATCAGCAAAGCACTGACAATTCCGGCATTATGCCCAAAATGATGTTTAAAGTGATCCGGGATAGAACGGTGGGGAAGGTTTCTGATTCGTGGAGCAAGAAAAAATGCGAAGAGTAAACCAAAGATATAATAGGGTAAAGCAAAAATAAACCAAGTTTGGATGCCGTAATTGTACGTGTTTTCACCCACACCCAAAATTCCGCCATACCATGTTGCGACAAGTGTAGCTACAAAACCGGGAAGACTTAATTTCCGTCCGGCCAAGATAAAATCATTGTTATCTTCTTTTTTGGTTGATTTATAAAAACCAAGCCAGAGCAGAAGTAAAACGTATCCGCCAATAGCCAGCCAGTCTAAATAGTGCACAATATTCTTATTCAGGGTGATTGATAAAGAGCCAGACAGGGTGGGAAGTATTTATGGAAAATTCATCACCTTCAGCTTCATTGCTGATACCGTTGCAGGCCGGTGGAAATAGCTCATTATTCAATGCATATTTTAGTCCTTTTGTTGTAATAGAGGATACTTCTTCAACGGCAGTGATGGAAATTTGCTGTCCTTTTTTTGATTGAAAAGTTTGCTGTCCTTTAACACAATATATTCGTGCAAAATCCGTTATAAAATGAACTGTCATTTTTTCTGAAAATTCTGCCAGCACATGCAGATTCCCCAAACTATGATCTTCACGTTCTCCCATGGCACCGAGAACGGCAATTTCATTTAAATCATTTACCAAACACCACTCCATTGTTTTCTGCAAATCTGTCCTTTGTTGATCAGGAACATCAACCCAAAGCCCTTGGAAATCATTCTTATTTAGGCTTGTGGAATCAAGGTCACCTATGATAACATGTGGGGTACGTTCAAATTGCAATAAAGTATCGGCACTGCCGTCCGTGCAAATGACTGTTCCTGCTTCATCAAGGATTTGGAGTGGAATGACGTTGGATGGAAAACGGCCATTGGCCAGAACGACGATTGGAGTTTGAAAAAATGCTGTCATATAAGACTAAAATTACATTTAACTAATAGTATTATATTGAGTTTAATAAATTTGCATCTTAATTATCGATATAAATCTATGAAACGCTTATTTTTCATCATTTCCTTACTGTCCATAACCAATGCTGACCTGATTCAGCCTACGAATTACAATGCATTATACCATACATACGTCCAGTTTGAATGGGAACAAATTCCATCAACAAATCGCTATCAGCTGATGGTTTCCAATAATGATAGTTTTACAGACGTTATTATTAATGTAACAGACTTAACCTTGGTTTATATCGATAGAGAGAATATTGAATGGAACTCGCAATATTATTGGAAAATCCGTAAACATAATCTGGACGGTGAACTGGGCTCCTGGTCAGATGTATTTACATTTACAACCGCACAACAGAAGTCAAATGTGACGACAACTTTTTCCAACGAATCTGAAATAGCAGATGGCGTGACAATTTTCGGTTCGTTTTTCAATTACTATAGCGCAGTTGTTGATAATAATGGAAATGAAATCTGGAATTCGGGAATTGAAGATCTGGTCTTTTATAATACTAATGATGAAGGTGATCTATTTGGTTGTTATTTAGATAATTCTTCCGACAACAACCTACCGGGAGTGGAGTTTGATATTGGTAATGATTTCATTTGGGAGGAGCCCAATGATGAATTTCTTCATCACGATATGATCCAACTGCCCAATGGGAATTATATGGGTATTGTTTCTGTCATAGAGATCGGGCCCATCCCCATCGGCAGCTGGACATCATTATTTCAGGGACTTGGTTATATAGCCGATGGTGTCACACTGGAATTTCTCTGGGTGGGTGATAAGATCGTGGAATGGGACAAGGATACAAAGGAAGTGGTTTGGAGCTGGAATACATTCGATTATTTTGATATGCAGGATTATGATGATATTGGCGGGACTTGGGACCAGGCTTATATAAATCGGCAATACGATTGGACACACATAAATGCCATCGCGTTTAATGAAGAGACGAATTCAGTTAATATTTCTGTCCGCCATCTTTCGCGGATCACAAGTATTGATTATTCCAGTGGGAATATTATCTGGAATATGGGCCATGAATTTCCATCCGGTGAAGTGGATTTTGGACATGATCTGGGTTTCAGTTTTCAGCATAGTCTGCAAGTATTGAATAATGGCAATATTGTTATTTTTGATAACGGCAATTTGAGTGAGATTTTTTTAGGGACAGATGAACCCACCTCCAGAGCTATTGAAATTGAAATTAATGATGTGCTTGAAGATGCAACCACTGTTTGGGAATATGTGCTGCCATCGGATTTGTTTGGTTTTGCTTCCGGCAATGCTCAAAAACTGGATAATGGCAATTATTTAATTACCACTGTTGGCGGTGGCGGTACATCTCTGGAAGTGAATGCTAATGGTGAAATAGTCTGGGAAGCGGATCTGAATTTGACATTGCCCAATGGTGCAGTATACAGAGCGATGCGTATTCCCGGAATTTATCCTGTCGCTTTTAGCGTCATCAGTCAAGATCTCCATACACATGAATTTGAACCCAGTATTTATATTGGTGATTCCACAGTTGTTTTTGAGATTCACAATGAAGGATATAATGCAGTTACATATGAATATTCACTGGTTGATGAAGAGAGCTGGTTTGATGCAGCACCTCAAGAATGCACGATCGATCCTGGAGAATATTTCATGGTTACCTATTCCTCTACAGAAATAACAGAATTAACTAATGCCAATCCGATGATTTTCACCGTAACTCCGATTAAATACGATCATTTAACAAAAACAGTCAATGTGAATGCCTACACGTTTCCCGTTGCAATTAATGATGAGTTTTTGCCAAATACATTTGAGCTATATGAGCCGTTCCCAAATCCGTTTAATCCCACAACCGCCATACGGTTTAGTGTAGCTGCGACGCATGCGTCGCAGCTGCAAGTTTTTGATATAACCGGTCGTTTGGTGGAAACTTTGGTGGATGGTGAATTACTATCGGGCGAACATGAGGTTGTTTGGAATGCGATTAATCAACCCAGCGGTGTATATTTTATTCGCTTTATGTCTGGAATGAAAACACAAACAAGAAAAGTACTGCTCCTTAAATAAATGAAATTTTCAGCCATACTCCTGATCCTTATCCAATTTCCATTACATGCGCAATGCGATCCTGAATACACCTATTTTGATACCATACCGGATAATGTAAATATAATTAGTGGCGATAGTTGTTTTTATACAAGCGATATCGATGTTCTCAATGCACTGATAAACGATAATGATCTTGACTATAATTCTCCACTGGAATTGGGTACACAAACATGGTTTAGCGGAAGGTTGAAAATTCTCGTGGCTGGTAATTATGGAAATTCCAGTGGTGTGAATGATACAATCTTCACATTACCGGACAGTATAGGTAATTGGGATCAATTGAGTTCTCTCTATCTAGAATGGAATAGAATAGAATCGCTGCCGGAGAGTTTTAACCAATTGACAAATCTTCAGTCATTTTATATTTCCAATAATCAATTACAGTATTTACCAAATGATTTTGGAAATTTAACAATTCTCTATTTATTGGACATCGGCTACAATGAACTGGATTCCCTGCCGGAATCATTTTGTGATTTATCCGGCCTAACCTATTTCTGGGCATTCAATAATACACTATCAAGTGTTCCCGCATGTATTTGTTCACTTGATATTAATTGGAATGACATGGATGCGGCCTGGTATCCCTATTTTACCATTGGTGGCAATCAGCTTTGTGATAATGTTCCTGAATGTGTAGCAAACAGTGAGCATTTCCATACCAGTCTGGATCAGTTCTATTATTCGTTTATGGTTACAGACTCCCAGGATTGTGATGCAGCAGCTGTTAGCGGAGTTCTTATTATTCCGGAAAAAATCCACTTATTTAATCCATATCCCAATCCCTTTAATCCAACGACCACAATAGAGTTCTCAATTCCTAAAACAGAGTTTGTTTCAGTCAAGGTGTATAATATTGTTGGACATGAAGTCACTACACTCATAAATAATGAACTTTCTGCAGGAAATTACAGCATAAAATGGGATGGTAGCCGTCAGCCAAGCGGTCTTTATTTTGTTCAAATCGAAAGCGGAAGTTTTGTCCAGACCAGAAAGATGGTGCTGTTGAAATGAACAGTATTTGGCGGTATAACCACCACTTCACCGGACGGCTTACACCGCCCGACGAGTTTATTCATTTTAATGCCGTAACCAAACCATTGTAGATCACCTGTATCCTAATTTAATTATCTTAAAAACATCCTGATCATTATATTTTAATATGATTTTACGCCCAAATATTTTCCGAATATTGTTTGTCATTACACCGCTGCTCCTTTTGGCTGAAGTTCAAAAGAAGCAGGTTACTTCTGTCATCGGATTACAGGCCGTATTGAGCGGCAAGGTTGATTCACTGGAAATTTATCTGCAGCCCGGTGATTATTATCTCTCACCAACTTCGATTACAGACTCAACCTGCGGTAACTGTGAGGAACCCAATCAGTTTGTACCAGCGACAGCGGGATTGGAAATTTCCGGCAGTTATGTCAGAATAACCGGCCCCGAAGACCGCTCAGCGGTTATCCATACCAATGCAGGATACGGAATTTATTTTAATCACTGCAAAAGAGGTATAATTGAAAATTTATCTGTTACAGGTGGTATCCGCGATCCCGATGGTAATGCAACAGACGCCGCAATTGTGGTCAAGAACAGCGCCGTTACTATTCGGAATAACTATATTTATGGCAATATTGGGGATTCGGCAATTGTTGTTAAAAATATCATCGGTGTTATGGGTATTTGCGGGCGTGAAAACTCTGACCTAACGATAACAGATAATGAAATTATTGGTAATTCCTGGGACGGAATTGCTCTTTACAGGGATGCTACTGCAACGATTATTGGTAATCTTATTGATGGTGTGGATAAAGCCAGTTCAAAGGTTGCCGGGGGCGGCCGCGGAGTCGCTGTTGGTATTACCTGGAATGCCCGAGCCACCATTGATGGAAACCTGGTAAAACGTTATTGGAAAGGGATTGGTATTTTTGTCGATGCCAATGTAACTGCCCGCAACAACATCATTGAAGATATCCTTACCTGGGGTATTGCCTATTGGGATGCAGAAAGAGGCAAACCGGTTGGCATAATTGAGAACAATATCATCTACTCGACCGGTGCCTGTGGTGTGTCTATTACCCGCTCCCAACCTGGGCCAAATCCTGGACATCTGATCGGTAATGTTATTGTTAAGACCGCTCAAAACCCAAAATATGATGCCCCGGATTACTATTGTAACCAATGTGCATTATCTATATCCTCAAAACCGGACAATTTTCGAATTGACGACAACCAGTTTTTTAACAACCGCCGAGCGACTGAAACACTGCCTGATTATGACCTTTCTGATAGTGAGTTTAAAAAATATGCAGAGGACCTTCGAAACCGGCTATTGAATTCTGCCTTGTTCCAACAATCGGATTTTGCAAAGTTTTTGGTCGTACAATAACAGGCTAATAAACCAACACTTTCAGGTATTATAAACCGGCTGGTTTTTGTTTCTGGAGTAATACATTGTAAATTAAAACATGAAATGCCTCTGGCTGATAACCACCACCCAAAGGAATAGGATTTAAGCAAAATAGCAATTGCTGCTTAATTTATTTTTATGAAAAAATTACACCACTCTATATACATAATACTTTTACCCTTTCTGCTGCTGGCACAGAATAATGTATGTTTTGAAATTGAAGCCAATCCAAATCCCGATGATCCTGCACTTGGGATTTTTTCTAAATATGTAAATGTGTTGGATTATTTTCATGTATATGCTGTGTCTACTGTTTCTGACGAAAAAGTTCTCCACGTTGCAGCCGTTGCAGCTGAACTTTTGGACAACGACGAAGATGGCATTATAGACGATCCGAATATTGAAACTGCATTGACTGATAATTTCACAGTTATGCCTGTATTCCAATCGGAAAACTCAAGCGCAATCGATGATTTTTTCGACAATTTTGACGATTGTACCGGTGCAGTTTTATTTCGAAATGAAATTGATCCATCCCAACCTGGTCACTGGGGAGACGACGCTACGGTAGAAGAAGTCTTGCACACAATCAATTCATGCGGGCATGTGGAGGTCTATCCTGCACTTTATGCACTGCAACCTAATGCATCTGAATTAACAGATGCCATGGACGTGGCCCGAGGAGGCCAATTTATGACCATTCCAAATCCTTATCCCGAAGAAGCCTGGTATCATTATGATGACTGGACTTGCGAATATGATTGTATGGCTATGGAATATTTGTATTGGTGCATTGTGACAAATATGGGCATTCTTGCGGATACACAAACCTGCCAGGGCATCGCCGACGAATGGGAACCCTGCACGCCGGCATTGTTTGAATCCACCGATACGCTCATGTATAATCTTGTGACCAATCCTGTAAATAAATTGCCGCAATTAGCACCTGATGGCAATTATTGTCCCGAAAATGTGAGTATCGGAGAAGATATTTTCCCGGAAGCATTTTTATTATTATCTGTTTATCCCAATCCTTTTAATCCAACGACTACAATAGAGTTCTCAATTCCTCAGTCAGAGTTTGTTACGGTTAAGGTGTATAATATTGTTGGACATGAAATCACTACACTTATAAATGATGAATTATCTACAGGATATCACAGTATCCAATGGGATGGCAGCCATCAGCCAAGCGGTCTTTATTTTATTCAAATCGAAAGTGGCAGTTTTATACAGACTGAAAAGATGGTGTTGTTGAAATAATTTAGAAGAAATACTTCAATTCAAAACGTATATGGGAAAAATCCTCCATTTCGTTGAAGCTATAATCACCATCCAGTTTAGAATTTCCTGTTATGTGCGTAAGTGCTGCAGTCAGTTTTAAAGATGTAGAAAGATCATAGGTGCCTTTCACTTCGATCAAGCGTCCATTTCCTTTCGTATCATTATAACTTGATTGATCTAAAAGAAAGAGTGTTTCAATGAGCAACTGTTCATTCATAAACGATTTGTTAAAAATCATTAGAACAGCTTCTTGGGCTATGATCGAAAGGGGTGTACCCATTCCCGGGAAGAATATAGAATAAGGATCAAAGTCTGCTTCCAGCAGCGGCAGATCAACATCCGGCAAATATTCTGCATCAAATGACAAAGTATCGTATTTTAAATATTGTCCAATAAATTCGATACCGCCCGGTAATTCAGTTTCCAGCTGTAATATGGCTTGATAATATTTTGCCTTTGTTTCAAACGCGTGAGAGAAAAACACTTCATTTGCCGAGCCGAATCTTCTCGAAGGTCCTTTGTTCGAAATGGCAGTAGAGTCATTGTTATCAAAAGTTGAAAATTGAGCATATTCAGCCCGCAGAATGATCCATTTTGTTGGAATAACGATTCCAGCGCCCAGCATAGTTGTTTTGCGAAATGAAAAAACGGTATCCAGTACAGACACTGTCTGAAATTGATTTGTAAATACATTGGAGCCGCTCAGGCTGAATAATCTGTCATATCCACTGAAATAGGTAAATGAAAGATCTGCAACATTCATTTTTTGCTGCAGTGTAATACCGTATTCATCTGGGTTTTTTGGACTTATTATTTGCGATGCTCTTGGTGTAACAGGCAATTGAATAGGAAATTCAGGATCGTTGATGGGTAATCTGTTTGTATGGTGTAATGGTGAATAATAAAAGCCAATTTTGGTATTGTTTAGATAGTAATCAAGCGTCAATCCCATTGATCCGAGCTTGCGGTCACTGCCTAAGTTGAAAATATAATAATAGTCGTAGGCATTAATATTGTCAATGGGACTGTTATCATCTACACTGCTCCAGGAATGAATTTGCTTGCCGATCTTTATTTCACCAAATGATGTAAACCAGCTGGCATAAAATTCCCGCAGATCCCAAGTAAACTCCTGGGGATTACTGCTATTGAAGAATGAAATATCTTTACGCATATGGTATTCCATAGCTAAAGTAGAATTCACAGCAAAGTCACCATTTTGATGATCCACATTCAAGCTGAAGATGCGCCATGGCAGGTTTATGATTGATCGGTCTGATAACCGATGTATGTCATAATAATGAACATACCCGCTGTATTGTGTAGATGACTGTGCAACGAGCGTATAACTAAACAGTAAATATATGATTGGTTTAATTTTCATAGATTAATCCTGCAAGGCATCATTGAGCCATTCCATCATTTCATTGCCCTGGGTTTTCCAGGCTCGATCCAATGCCCAATTAGGAAAATCGCCTAGTAATTCACCATTCCACGTATAAGAAACATTGGTTTCATGATCATTGATTTTAGTCAATTTCCATTCCCCGGCAGCATGAACAAGACGTACATGATTTTTTTGAAGAGGAGCATCTTGATGCTCGATTGCAGAATATTTGAATGTCCATTTACTTCCGAATTTATATTTACTATACTTAACAATGTAATCTCTCCCTGAAAATGGAAAAGGCATATCCAGCATTATATGGACAATGTCATTTTCAAGAGACGTTGCCTTTGAAACTCTTATAAATACATTGGGGTATTCTTCAACATTTTCAACAATTGATGAAATTGTTTTCATTGGAAAAGGAAGAATTGTTTCAGCATTACAAATTGGAAAGCCTAAATAGTTTGTTGTTTTTATAATTACATCATTATTTTGTAATGAAGTCCATTCTTGAGTTGACTTGAGCCCGGAAAGATCCAACCCAAAGATCAAACTTATGCTGGAGATGATTGAAAATATTTTAATCAACTTCATTATTAACTGAATTTAAAAATGTATCATAAATAAATGAACAATCTGAACGAATCTGGTCTTCATTCAATCCAAATTTTTCTAGATTGTATTTGTGAGCACTTGTGTATTGACGCTGTCTGTCTGCTGTATTTTTAATTTCTATCATCATTTCATCAGTGGGCGTTATTCCAGTGAATGTAAGTATTTCATTCATTAATTCGTCAAAATCTGTCATTATACGATCATATTTTACAATGAATACTTTTGTTTTATCTATTGAACCGTTCGTCCAATCCTCATGAAACCGTTTTAATAATTCAACAAAGGCATTATATAAACGCTTAATGAAACGCTCTCGTATATTTTCATCCAGACTCCAAAACCCAAATCGCTTATCCAACACACCTGTTACCAGGCTTAAACCTGATGGTAACACATTCAATGGATCACGTACCATATACAATATTTTTGAATCGGGGAAATGAGTTTGAAAAGCAGGTATATTGGTACTCAATGAAAAAAGCTTTGGGATTACTCTATCTTGATTTGCCGATACAGCCAATCGTTTCCAAAGTGCTTCATACCACTCAAAATCTCGTTTGGATGTATTTCTTTTTTGGGGATCAAACCAATCGAACAGATCTTCTTCTGCAAAAGCTAAAAAGAAGCCATACAAAAAGAACCCGTCGAAAAATTTAAACAGCAATGATACATCATCTGTTTCGATAGATGTTAAACTTGTTTCATGGGCTGCGGTAGAATGATGACGCGCAGGGCTTATGATCTCTAAAAGAGGAAGGAGTGGTCTTATCAATTTCTGCAGAGTGAGCGATGGATAAACCATTTGCCATAATTGGGCGCCGGTCCCCAAACCTTGACTAATGAGAAAACGATGTAAAAATGTAGTCCCTGATCGCGGATTACCAACAATCACTAACGGTGATATTTTCTTTTTCCTGATAGACGGAAAAAATAAATGATCCAACTTCAATCCAATAGTAACGAGTAAACGCAGTATCGATAAGAGGACACCGGAAATAATTGGACTGACCCACATACCAAACGTATGCCCAATAGTCAGATATGTTTTAAATGCTCTTGAAGTTTTCAAATGGTAATTTTAGTTAATTTACTTTGTAGAGTTATAGTATATTAATTAAATAATACAATAAACTTAACCATGAGTTTTAACTAATTGACCGTATTTAAGTCTATTAGTTAAACAAAATTTGAATAAAATATGAATCTATTAAAACAAATTATTTTTACCATGCAACTTGTTGGATTTTTATTTGGTCAGGCATTTAATGGGTATACATTATTTTCACCAACAGCCGGTATGCCTGGTGGCGGTAATAACGGTACAACCTATATGATAAATAATTCTGTAAACGTATTACATACATGGCAGCATCCTCGAGGAGTAGCAAGTATGCCATACCTAAAGCCGGATAGTTCAATAATATATCCATTTCGTGTACAAAACCCTTCTATGTCTAATGGCGGAGTAGGTGGCGGAATAGCACACATAGATTGGAATAATAATATTTTGTGGCAGGTCCAAATAGCAAACAACACCTATCAACATCATCATGATATTCAACCATTACAAAATGGAAATATTTTAGTCATTACCTGGGAGAGAAAAACAGCTGCAGAAGCGTTTGCAATAGGGCGCCAGATTATTAATAATCCTCTTAACCAAATGTGGTCAGAAGCTATCCTGGAAATAGAACCCATCGGTTCAGACAGTTTCAACTTAGTATGGGAATGGCATTTGTGGGATCATTTGATTCAAGATGCCGACTCGACTTTACCTAATTATGGTGTTGTATCAGATCATCCTGAATTAATGGATATTAATTACGGGAATGTGGGCGGTTCACAAGGTCCGGGGGGATCTCATGCAGATTGGGTGCATTTGAATGCGATTGATTACAATTACGAACTTGATCAGATTGTATTATCTTCAAGAGCAATGAGCGAAATTTATATTATTGATCACAGCACCACAACCACCGAAGCAGCAACTCATTCAGGCGGGAATTCAGGAAAGGGTGGTGATTTTCTTTATCGATGGGGAAATCCTCAAGTGTACAATCGTGGAACAGACACAAATCAGCAATTAAATTCACAACATGGAATTAATTGGATTCCTTCAAATTATCCTGGCGGAGGTCACTTAATTTGTTACAATAATAATTTTCAAAATAATAATTCAGCTGTGTTTGAAATTGCCACACCTATAGATTCAGCAGGAAATTATATCTTGAATGGATCAGATGCATACGGTCCAAATGGGCCTTTCTGGACTCATAGCGGAGGTTATTATTCAAATGTGCAATCAGGAGCGTTTCGCATGCCGAATGGCAATACATTGATTACAGAAGCAGATGAAGCACATATGTTTGAAGTAACATCTAATGGAAATGTTGTGTGGAATCATAATTCTCCCGGAAATAATGTTATGGTTGCACGCGCCCAGAAATATGAACTTACGTATCTCGATGGTTCAACATTCCCAGAATTCACACTGGGAGATATTAACTTTGATGGTGAAATTGATATTCATGATATAAGCCTAGCAGTGGATATGATGTTGAATGTGGGTTATAATCCCACACCTCCAGCTGACATAAATATTGATGGAATTGTTAATGCTCTTGATGTAACTCTTTTGGTACTGATTGTTTTACAAGAATAAATAAAATTGACCGCATTATCATGGTCGTATTTGTTTCATAATATGTTTTGAAAAAAGTTTTGCTTGATCATCATAATGTATAGATGATTCAATGGATGTTGCGCTTCCAAACTGGTGAATACTCCACGCATTTAATTCACCATTAGATCCCCACTCAACAGCTTGGAAATAACAATCTCCTGCTCGTCCAACATACATATCATCTTTTTTCTTGAAATAGATCGCCCTCAATAAACCTGGCCCTCCGGAAAGCGGCAAATTTGTTTTTCCTCGCACTAAACGTAAAACCATTCCCAACGGTACGTCAATCTTGCCAAATGTAGTTTCTAAATAGTCAATTGTTTCAACAAGTTTTCGGGTGATGTCTTCAATCTCATAATTAAGATCATCTTCATTAAAAGTATTCGGAAGTACAATCATGGCCAACGCTGCAGCCGTATTGCTCGAGTCTGCCGATAAATCCCATTCTTTAATCAGAGTTAATGCAGAGATCAATTTAGGATCCTTTTCGTTGACCATTTCTTTTATGTATCTGTCTCTCACCTTGGCAATGACTGAATTTGATGAATATTGGGTATCATATTTATATTTAAAAAAATCGTCCCGTGATATGGATGAATCTGCACCAAATGTTTCCAAAGCTCGAAGAGCACGATTGGTTTGGTACGTTTCAATCCCTGTCCATTCCGGTAAAGGTTTGGAAACATCCTCCATATTCCCTGTGGCAAGATATGGGTTACTATTACAATTCTGTAAAAAACCATCTGGCGGATTTAAAACCTGTGGTAGCGAATCAAACGGTACATAGCTTGTCCAAATATTGGCATTTTCGTCGCCGGCAAGAAGTTCATGCCAATTATATCCATCCTCCCGTTTTGGAATCTTCGCATTATAAACATAAAAAATGTTTCCATCTTTGTCTGCATAACCCGTGTTGAACATGGGTAAAGCATGGATTTCCATAGCCTCCCTAAATTCTGCATAATTCTGTGCCTTTCCCATTCGATACCATTCTTCTACAAATTTGAGATTTTTTAAAGATGAAATGCGAATTGCATACGTTCCATGGTCAAACTCCATGACTGGACCGTGAATGGATTCTTTTACCATTCGTTTAAATGTCCAGTAAAAAGGTCCAAATAACTTTACTTTTATGGGTACTTTCCGGACCTTCATTTCCATCCATTCACCTTCAAACCAGTATTGATCTTTGTTATTTGGATTGATTTTCAATTCATATACATCGATGAGATCTGGTGAATTCACGGTATGGCCCCACCCTAAATATGGATTATGTCCAAGTAGTGGGACAGGCGAACCAGGGAATAAACCCCCGTAGAAGTCCCATCCTTCTTCACTGATAAAATGGGCTTCATACCAAGCCACAGGGCCATCCCAAGGTTGGTGACTGTTTATCCAAAGCCGAGTGTAACCATCACTTGAACGGTGGGGAGCAATAGCAAAAACATTACTGGCAACCATTTTGAATGATTCGTCATTTTCATCATCCCCATTAAGTCCGATCAATTGCGGACGTGTTTCTTTCGATAACTTCTTCATAACTCCATCGAGTCCGAACATCAAGGGCATCCTATGGGAAAATCCTGCAATTAGATCTTTACCAAAAACAGGATAGATATTTTTCTTTCCTTGTTTAGGGTAATCTTCTAAAAACAGATTAAGTCCGGCTGCATAACCATCGCATAATAATTTCACATCATCCGCCACATCTGATTCGTAGTTAGTGTCAATGGTATTCCATAAATCCATAAGATGAACATAATAATCATTAACTGCAGCGCCCTTTCCATACACTGATGCAAGCTCACCTCGCGTTGCCAACAAAATATCAAAAATAGTTGTAAAATCATCTTGAGCATGGGCATAAGCCAATCCAAAGGAAACATCAGCATCGCGTTTACCATAAATATGCGGAACTCCCCATTCATCTCGTTCAATCTTGGCTGAAAATTCCAGGGATTTAATACTAATAGATTCCCCGTACAAAAAATGTGAGATTATTAAAAATATAAATATACACAATTTAATTTGGCTCATTATTCTCCTCGATAAATAAAATTCAGTATTTGAAATTAATTTAATATGCGTGCAGACTCAACTTATTAAATAAATTATTCTTTTAATTTCATATATTAATTCAAAATTGCTTTTTAATTATTATAATGTTGATAATATATAAATTAAATGTTTAATATTGGAAACGATATATACGTAAAACGTTTCCATTGAATTATACTTTCTCACAACAAGAAAAACTAATCCTCGAAGAAGGGTTCGAATCAGTTACAGGCTCAGGTGTCCGATCCTTTACGGTAGATGCTTTATCAAAGCGTTTGGCCATGAGTAAGAAAACTATTTATAAATTTTTTCCTACCAAAGAGAAATTGATTCAGTCCATTATCCATTTTGTATTTAACCAGATCGATTCAGTTTTTAATAAAGTCATGCAAGAAGAGCCGAATCCTGCTGTTCAATACATAAAAATTATGGAATCGATTTCAAAATTTGCAGGGAGAACATCTGTACATCGTTTAGCTGAATTGAAATCATCTTATCCTAGCATCTGGAAAGAAATGGAAAATTTTCGATTGAACCAAACGGACACTTTTTATGTTATTTTAAAAAATGCACAGGATCAAGGCTTGGCTAGAGATGACATCAATATGAAATCAGCAGCCATCGTATATATCAATATTATTAATTCAACATTCCAGCCTGAATTTTTTCTTAAAAATGATCTTCCTATCCGGGAAACCATTCGAGGGTTTGTCCAGATAGTAGCCCGGGGGATCTTTACACCAAAAGGATTGAAAGCAATAAAAAACTATCATGAACAGAATAAAATCTAAATATTCCGACCACCCAATCCGCAGATGGTTTATCCAACAGAGTTTGGATCATCCATGGCGCACGATAATCCTTTCTTTAATAGCGACCATATTTATGGGTTCCGGTTTGCGATTTTTTACCGTAGATGATGATATGATGAAAATCCTCCCAAAAAATCTGGAATCCAGAATATACTGGGATGCGGTTCAAGAAGAATTTGGAAGTACTCAAGTGATATTTATTGCATTTGGAGAAAAAGGCAATTCTATTTTTCAACCGAAAGCATTTGCGACAATTTGGGATTTAACAGAGGAATTAGAATCAGCAGACGATATAGAAAAAATTACATGTATTTCTACAATCACACGTATGGATAATGTAGATGGTTTTATGGAAATTGACGATCTCCAAAAGGATCGAGATTTGTCCCCGGAAGAAATAATCAATATAAAGAATTATTTAGACAGGAGTTCTTCGATAAAAAAACGTCTTATCAGTGATAAAGAAGATTATTTTTTAGTGATGATCCAACCTTATGATAGTAACAATCTGGTTACATTTCGTAATACTATAGTCTCAATTGCTGACCCTATATTAAAAGATTATGAGGTTCATTATGGAGGTCAAGCTTATATAACAGGTACAATGCCGGCCATGATCAGAGATGATGTACAAAGTCTGATGCAATTTGGTATGTTAATTATGGTATTCATTTTGCTTGTGAATCTGCGAAGTGTACCTGGCGTTGCCATGGTGTTGATGGTCATTGGACTATCTCTATTTTCCATGATGGGTTTTATGGGTTGGGTTTTAAAATTAAGTGGTTCAAACAGATTTTTATTCACTTTGGTAAATACGTCTATGCCCATTATTTTGTTGACGATTGCGAATTCAGATGGGGTTCATGTTATGACCAAGTTTTTTAAAGAATTGAGAAATAAAAAGGATGTTAGACTTGCTTTGGCTTCCTCAATGGATTCATTATTGGTCCCAATATTTTTAACCAGCATTACAACAATTGCAGCTTTTTTGACGATGGTTACATCGCCTCTGGAACCGATGATCGGTTATGGAATCACCATGAGCGCAGGCATCACTTGGGCGTGGTTGTTGAGTTCACTCATGCTCCCGGCTGTTATGAGTCTTAAAAAATGGGATTTGGAATCGAATGCCATCACAAAGCCAAGTATCTTTGAGAAAGGAATTAACAAACTTGGGAAAATTGTGTTAACCCATCCGAAATATGTTTTTTCTACAGGCGCATTTTTTGTGATCATCGGCATTTTTGCATTAACCAATGTAACGGTTGATGTGAATTTATCCAACTTTTTCAAACCTGGATCAGAAATCAGAAACAGTTTAGACTTTATGGATGAGGAAATGACGGGGACTGTTGATATTCGAGTTCGAATAGAAGGAGATATGAAAGATCCTGAAATCTTAAGCAATATGGTGATTCTTCAGGATTTTATGGAATCAGATGAAAAAGTCTCAATCAGCTATTCAATTGCAAATGTAGTTGAGCAAATGCATCGTACGGTCATGGATGATGATCCGGCATTTGAAACAATCCCTGATACCCGTGAAAAAGTCAACAATCTGTTTACCATGTATTCTATGTCGGGAGATCAGGATGACTTTTCATCTCTAGTCGATTATGATTATGAAGTCGGATTAATTACTGCCTTAAGTAAAGCGATGTCAACGGATGATATATTTGTTTATGTAGAAAATTTGGACAACTTTATTAATGAAAATTTTAATTCGAATATAAAAACAACAGTAACAGGTATGATTGTTGTGTTTCGAGACCTGGTTATAATGGTTATAAAATCATCCATCTTCAGTATCATCTTTTCACTTATAGTGATTGGAATTATTGCATCCGTATTTTTTAAGCGAATTTTGTGGGGAGTTTTAGCCGTGATTCCTCTAACATCTGCAGTCATTATTAATTTTGGATTTATGGGGTATTTTGGAATTGAATTAAGTCACATAACAGCTATTCTATCTTCAATAATCATTGGTGTTGGCGTGGATTTTGCTATCCATTATATTGCACAATTTCGTCGTCTTTCCAGGACGATTGATAAAGATAAAGTAAGTAAGGAAGTTATTGATGATGTGGGCTATGCGATTATTCTTGATGCAGGATCTAATATGGGCTTCGGGGCATTAGTGTTCTCATCATTCATACCTATACAATATATTGGCGGCCTTATGGTTTTTGCTATGGTATCTACATCGCTGGGGACATTGACCGTACTGTCGGCATTAGCAGAATTATTGAAAAATAAATTGATCGAAAGGAACAAATAGATGAAGAATATTACAGTATTAATTCTTATAGCTGCAATCTCATTTGGACAAACCGGTATTGAAATCGCCAAAATGGTAGATGAAAAGCCGACACCGAAAGATATGTCAAATAAGATAAAAATGGTTTTGACAAATTCAAAAGGGAAATCACGAACCAATGTTATGATCTCTAAATCCATAGGAAATAATAAAAAGCAAATAACTTGGTTTATGGAACCGAAAGATGATAGAGGTGTGGCATTTTTGAAAATAGAACATAATGATAAGGATGATGAAATGCGCATGTGGCTGCCGGCGTTCAAAAAAGTTCGTAGAATTTCATCAAAGAAAAAGGGAGATTCCTTCATGGGGTCTGATATGAGCTACGAAGATTTATCTAATCGTGAATTGAATGAAAATGAATACAAACGTCTCGATGATGAAATAGTAAATGGTGTTGAATGTTACGTATTGGAAATTATTCCTAAAAAAGAAGTTAAGTCGTCATATTCAAAACATATATCCTGGATTGCGAAAAATGGTTTATACGGTGTAAAAGAAGAATCATTTGATAAGAGAGGTATTCTACTCAAGAAAAAAGAATACACATTTAATAAAGTACAAGAATACTATATCATCGAACGAGTATTTGTGGAAAACGTCCAAAAGCAACATTCAACGGAAGTAACATTTCTTAATGTAAAAGTTGACTCGGGAATTGATGACGGTTTATTTCATGAAAAAAATCTTAAACGCTTACCTCGTAACTAAATGAAACGTTATTCACTGTTACTACTTTTGTTTGTAACGACAAATGCCCAGGTATACTACTCCGGTTTAATTAGTCCATTAACCATGAATCGATTATCGGATAATTCCCAGATTTCATTGCCATTTCGCATTGCAGAACTTGAAGTCGGATTTTCAAAAGGCGACATTGATTTTAAAACAAGTTCCGCCGTTGAATTTAGATGGACTGGAGGCGATCCAAAGCTTGACTTCCGGGAAGTGTATTTGATTTGGTATCCCAGTTGGGGTGAGGTGAAACTTGGCAAGCAGATTCACGCTTGGGGCGCTGTGGATGGCAACAATCCTACGGATAATCTCAATCCCTACGATTTTTACTATATGTTCTTACCGGGAGCGGATCGCAAAATCGGAACATTGTCCGCTTCAATGAAATATTATTGGAATGACTGGCAATTGGAAGTGGTGGTCATACCGGAACACGAACCCAATCGATATCCGTTTGGCGAAGATGATTTTCCCATAGCGATGGATGATCCTGGTTATTTCTTGACTGCTGGAGAAACAATGGCGGAATATGGCATGCGTGTGCAAACCACTATGGGCAATAGCGATATCAGCCTATCCTATTTTTCTGGACGAGACAGGGGATTTTCTTTAATTGGCTACAATTATTACATCGATTGGGCAGCACCTGTACTCACTTACCGAAAAACGGATATCATTGGAATTGATATTGTCACATTTTTCGGAGATTTAACAGGGAGGACTGAGGTCGGTTATTTTAATACTAATAATGACCGTACTACGGATATAATAACGTTCAATGATGCTGCTTATGTCCAATTTGCTTCCCAATTAGAATACACAACCACGAATGACATAACGTTAATGATTCAACTAATCGGCAATGATGTACTGGAAGTAAATGGCTCTACTTATGCATATGATGAAAATGGCAATCCTACAGAATTGGCAGCTATGAATGAAGATGAACTTCAACAGGGAATGGGCACGCCCTTTGCCATGTTTACTGATTTGGGTATGTTTGTATCCGCGACAGGAAATTATTTGGATAATGCGCTGGAAATCAGACTCAATTCATTTATGGATTTGAAAGACAAACAATCAATGCTGGGCGGAGGATTTTCATATTCGCCTGTTGATAATTTAAAACTCGAGTTATCGATAACTAAATTTATGGGGGAAGAGGGAACTCAATTTAATGAAATGGAAGATTTTTCTCATTTGAGCTTGGGTGTGAAATATAGTTTTTAAAAATTAATACGGATTGTGATTTCCCTTTCAGAATTATAGACATTTTTTTAATGCTTTATATTTTGTAGAATTATCAATCACTCATTAATCATTTAAGGAAGATCTATATATGGCACAATTCACCGGGATACTTGGTATTATTGTTTTACTTGCCATTGCCTATGCAATGTCTAATAATCGAAAACGTGTGGATAAGCGTTTGATCGCGTGGGGATTAGGATTACAACTATTCTTCGGTATATTTATTTTAAAAACACCTTTTGGTCAACCATTTTTTTCAACCGTGGATAAAGTAGTAAAAAAATTAATTTCTTTTTCCGATATAGGCGGAGATTTTCTTTTTAGTTCATTTGTAACAGGACAAATGGATATTCAACTTATTAATATTGCTTTCCGTGTTTTACCGACTATCATTTTCTTTTCATCGCTTATGGCTGTTGCGTACCATTTAGGTATTATGCAGTTTATAATAAAATGGATTTCTCTGGCCATGCAAAAAACAATGAAGACAAGCGGTGGTGAAACATTGAGTGTATCGGCCAATATTTTTGTGGGACAAACAGAAGCGCCACTGATGATTCGACCGTTCATTTCGAAAATGACTCAATCCGAGCTTATGACAGTTATGGTAGGAGGTTTTGCGACAGTTGCAGGGGGTGTAATGGCTATTTATGTTCAAATGTTGTCACATGTCCCCAATATTGCAGGCCATCTCATGGCCGCCTCCATAATGAGTGCCCCAGCCGCTATCGTTGTTGCAAAAATTATTTACCCCGAAACGGATAAATCCGAAACGCAGGGAACAACAATAATTAATATAGAAAAATTAGATGATAATATTATGGAAGCAACAGCTCGCGGAGCATCAGACGGATTAAAGCTTGCAGCAAATGTAGGCGGAATGCTTATTGCTTTTGTTGCTCTTATTGCAATGTTTAATTATATACTTGGCTTGGTTGGATTGTCCATGGAAGGAATTTTAGGTTTTATTTTTAAACCGTTGGCATGGACCATGGGTATCCCTTGGGAAGAATCTGAAACCGTTGGAACATTAATGGGCGAAAAAATTGTATTAACAGAACTGATTGCTTATACGGATTTAAGTAAATTGACTGCAGCGGGTGAGATTTCGCATCGGTCTTCTATTATCGCCAGTTATGCTTTATGCGGATTTGCAAACTTTGCTTCCGTCGGAATTCAACTTGGCGGCATCGGCGGAATTGCTCCAGAAAGAAGAAAAGATTTAGCTAAAATGAGCTTAAAGGCAATGTTTGGCGGTGCACTGGCTTCATGGCTGACAGCATGCCTGGCAGGTATATTACTTTAGAATAACGGAAATTTAATTATCAATCTGGACACCCATTCCAGTAAGGCGTAAGTGAGCAACTTCCTGATCTATTTCTTTCGGAATAGTATATACATCGGTTTTTAGTTTCGTAAAATTCTTGCTTAAATATTCTGCAGATAAAGCCTGAAGTGCAAAACTTGTATCCATTATTTCAGCGGGATGTCCGTCACCACACGCTATATTAACCAAGTTCCCGCCACCAAGTACATTTAGCCAATGTCCATTTTCCAGTTTATATCCCACTATATTTTCCCGTAGGCATTTATTTTCTATAGCCATTGACTCTAAAGCAGGTAAATTAATTTCCGTATTAAAATGACCGGCATTTGCCAAAATGACTCCATTCTTCATTAATGGAAAGTGGTTTTTTCCCAAGACATTTTTCTTTCCGGTCACAGTAATAAAAATATCGCCCAATGCAGAAGCATCAGCCAAAGGCATTACGCGGCAACCATGCATAGATGCATCAATAGCTTTTATGGGGTCTATCTCACAAACGATGACATTTGCTCCCAGGCCTTTTGCACGATCAGCAATCCCTTTTCCGCACCATCCGAACCCGACAATAACAACTGTTTTTCCTGCGATTACCAAGTTGGTCGTTCGCATGACACCATCCCAAACAGATTGCCCTGTACCATGGTAATTATCAAAAATATATTTACACTCTGCTTCATTTATAAGCATAATAGGGAACTTGAGTGTTCCATTATTTGCACGTTCTTTTGCGCGAGCAACGCCTGTTGTTGTCTCTTCACAGGCGCCGAATACGTTCTTCAGTAATTCGTATCTTTTTTCATGAAGTATTTCAACAATATCCCCGCCATCATCAATAATAATATTCGGTTGAATATCGAGCGCATGATTCATATTATCGAATAATTCTTCTTCCGAAACACCTTGTTTTGCATATACATGTAATCCATCCGATGCCAGAGCGGCGGCAACATCATCTTTGGTGGATTGGGAATTACTTCCTGTAACTGAAACATCTGCACCGCCAGCGGCAAATATTTTAGCAAGGTAAGCTGTTTTCGCTTCTAAATGTATACACACTAGGACTTTTAAACCCTTAAATGGTTTTTCTATTTCATATTCTGATTCTATCTGGCGAAGGATAGGCATATTTCTGCGAACCCAATCAATTTTTCTTTTTCCTTCTAAAGCCAAATCTAGATTAGCAATAATACTCTTTTTCATAATTCTGTTATATAATTAAAAAGGGAAGACCCAACTATTGAATCTTCCCTTTTTGTATTTAATCAGTCTTGATATTAAGATTAAAAGATATATCTTAATCCAATCTGTAATTGCCAACGTGAAAAGGCACTTATATCATCGATGAATGTATCTTCTACACCGTTGAAGTCTAATATGGGTTCTCCATCATCATCAAACCCTGTCAAAGATAAAGGAGCTAATGCAGCTTGGTTTGCTATTTTTCTAACACCCCAGCTATCATTAATCAAATTAGCAAAATTCAAAATGTCAAAACTCAACTGGAATTTTCCAGCGCTCGTATTGAATTCATTTAGAATTTTTACATCAATATTGCTAAACCATGGATTAACTAAACCATTCCGTTCTGCAATTTTGCCACGATTTTCACTCAAGTAAGGATCTTGGTCAATAAATGCATTTAATGCATCCCACTCGCTTGCATCAGCAAGAACAATATCATTTGCATCCTTTGGAATGTAAATCAAGTCATTGGTATAGCTATCGCCATTAACGTCTCCTGCATATACATGGGAGTAACGGTTTCCGCCAAAATAGTTATATCTGTTTCCTTCGGACATTTCAAAGAAAACGCCAAAGTTTGTAGACATATTTTCATTCCAGTTCATGCGGTAATTGGCTGTTCCAATAATACGATGACGAATTCCAAATTCAGATGGAGCTAATTGTGGATTATTTGGATCGCCTTGGACTGGCTGACCTTGCCATAAAAGTGAAGCAATTTCAGTCGACTTCAAGTTGTTTTCAGCATTAAGATATGTATAAGCAGCGCTTACGTCCAATCCATTGCTAAAACTTTTACGAAGTTGGGCTGTCAAAGTCAGATTGAAACCATTTTGATCTTCAGTATTATCAATGACATATGCTCCGGCACCTTCACCTGGCCAAAAAGCATTTAACTCATTGTTACCAAAACCGCCATAATAAGGACGACCATCGTCTAGATATCTAACCGGTTCCACTAAATCAGCATTACGCATATAGATGGCATTTAGGTCTTGGCCATACACCATTTCAAAAGTCCCAACCATATCTCCGGGCAAAGCCATATCGATAGCGACGTTGGTTGTCCAAATTTGTGGCCATTCAAAATCATCAACCATAGCATTCAAATCAAACGATTGCTGTAAAGTTGATTCACCTTCTCCAACTTCACTTGGGCGACCTTCACCATCATCGGTTACTGTAGGAGGATCACCCGGCAAGTTTGAATTGAAGCCAGGATTTGAAATCGCATTCCCGAGCCAGACAAAGGGTAAACGTCCGGTAAAGATACCGCTACCACCGCGAATCTGCATGGACCGATCTCCATTCACATCCCAGTTAAAACCAATACGTGGTGAATAAAGTGGTTTTGCATCAGGAAGTTTAGCCTGATCTACAGTTTCTGGATTACCATTCTCATCCAATAGATTTAAACTTGTTGAATATGGATTTTCTACAGGTTGTGTATTATACTGAGGAATATCAACTCTTAAACCAAAAATGAGATTTAAGTTATCGCTAAATGCCCATTCGTCCTGTACATAATATGCCATTTGGGAAATGTCAATCAATTCACCTTTAAAATCTCCTGATCCGATTAAACTGCGAAAGTCTACCCGATTGCTATCCGGTAGTGCAGGATCGGTCGCCGCCATGAAATCATCCACGGAATCAAAGGTTGTTGTTCCTGTTGTGAAACCTAACCCGAAAAAGAAATGGCGGAAAATATTGAATGAATTGAAAAATTTAAAACTTTCATAATTCACACCTACAGTAAATACATGGTCACCCATAAAATAGGATAAATTGTTGGATACCTGCAGAACATCCTGGTCAAGAATGTTATGAATTGAAAAAGGTTCATGTCCCAATGTTGCATACGCTAATCCATCTTTACCAATTTGAATTGTTGGAAAATCTTCACTTTTTGGACCTCTCCAATCGCGAAATTTATTCATGCTGAAAAAGAACCTATTTGCGATATTTCCACCAAAAGTGCTATTGAGTTCACCAGCGTATGAGTCCAAGACATTGTTAATTTTATAACCACTATTTTCAAATGGTAAGCTTGTGTTATTTGGACCACGTCCCGTATTATTGTAACTCAATGCAATAAAGTGAGGGGGTAAGTCGCGACTTGCATCCAACCTGCTGTAGCGCAAACTGGCATTATGATTGGCACTAATATTTACATCAAGCTTCAACAACATTTTATCATTATTAGTTTCGTGATTGTATCCTTCATATCTGCCTGTATCATAATCATATACATCTTTCATACGTTGTGAAATTGCATCCATATCAGCAGCAGTCACGCGAGATTCACCAAATTCTACATTGCCGTCATCATCAGCGACAAAATTTGATGCAGGATCTGAACGACGTTCCTTTTCATAATTTGCAAAGAAAAAGACTTTATCTTTGATAATTGGACCGCCAACTGAAATACCTGTTTGATTAAAGGATAATTCCGGATTGGCAACCACATCATTTCCAGCAACTGAATTCCCAACAAAGGATTCATTTCTATTATAAGAATAGACTGTTGCTGTGAAAGTGTTTGTTCCGCTTTTTGTAACAGTATTAATACCTGCACCTGTGAATCCGCCTTCGCGAACATCAAACGGTGCGATAGATACTTGTACCTGATCCACAGCATCGAAAGAAACAGGTTCAGCATTTGTTTGACCGCCTGGTGCCGGATCGTCCAATCCAAAGGGGTTATTGAAATATGAACCATCCAGTGAAATATTATTATATAGCCAATTCCGACCGCCAAAACTAAAGTTGCCATCACTACGTGGATCTAAACGGGTTAAATCCCTTGTACTACGTTTAATGGAAGGCATTTGGGCTACTTGTTCAGAACTTATAAACGTTGCTGCGCCTGTACGATCGCCATTCATCACATTATCCATTTCAGCTATGACGTCAATACCGGCCATCTCAAGCGTTTCTTGGGTTAACGTAAAGTGCATCCGTTCTGTTACGCCTAAACTAAGAGCAACGTTTTCAACTGTTTGACTTTTGTATCCAATATAAGATACAGTTACAGTATATGGACCACCTACTTTCATGTTCAATATAGTATATGCTCCACTCGTTCGAGTCGCAGCACCATATTGTGTACCTGCGGGTGTGTATACTGCAACAACATCAGCGCCCGCTAAAACATTTCCATCTGCATCACTTACAGATCCGCTTAATCCAGCGGTTGTAACACCTTGTGCCATCAGGAAGGAAACGCTAAAAAGTGCTATGGATAATATATACCCAATCGATCTTTTAGTATTTTTCATTATATAGTTCCTTGATTTGTTTATTAATAAGTGCTTTAAATTGAATACAAGTTTAATAATAAATAGATAAATTATAAATAAATATTTTAAAAGCTCAAGTAAGTAATCTAAATGGATTTCCGTTTGATAAAAATAGATGAAAAAACCTATGATAAACGTAATTTTATCATCTTGAAAACATGTTACTGGATACAATACTTAAATGAAGATAAAAGGCAAACTCTACAGAACAATCTGGATGGACGGCAACACCATCCACACGATTGAACAAAATAAACTACCGGAAGAATTTGAAATAATTAGCATTGATTCTTTGGAAGGTGTGGCAAATTCTATTTCAACCATGATTATTCGTGGGGCTCCTGCCATTGGTGCTATGGGTGCATTTGGACTAGCACAAGCGATTCAAAAAATGGACAATCCTACTGCAGAAGATATTCAAAAAGTGTACGATTTTCTTTATGAAACACGACCAACCGCCTACGATCTCCAGCACGGCCTTGACTTTGTAATGACAAAAACACTCACAGAAACGGATCCAAGTTCTATGAAACAACTGGCCATGGAATCTGCCCAAGCATATGTAGATGCATCTGCTGAAGCGTGTCGAAAAATTGGCGAATATGGGAATTCACTTATTAAAAATGGGGATAGTTTATTAACGCATTGTAATGCCGGGGCATTGGCTACCGTTGATTATGGCACGGCATTGGCTCCTATGAGAATTGCCCATGAAAATGGGAAAAACATTTTTGTTTATGTAGATGAAACACGACCACGACTGCAAGGTGCAAAATTAACAGCATTTGAATTGCACGAAGAAGGAATACCACATGCGGTAATTGCAGACAATGCTGCAGGGTATTTTATGGCACGTGGAGATGTGGATTTAGTCATTACCGGTACGGACCGTGTCGCTGCCAATGGAGATGTGGCTAATAAAATCGGGACCTATGAAAAAGCGGTGGTGGCTCACGAAAATGGTATTCCTGTTTATATCGCAGCACCCATTTCAACAATCGATTTTACATGTCCAACCGGGAATTATATTCCTATTGAAGAGCGAGATCAAAATGAAGTTTTGGATATAAATGGATTAAGGGTCGCTTCGAAAGGGAGCCAAGCCTTAAATCCGGCTTTTGATGTAACTCCCGCTAAATACATCACAGGTATCATTACAGAACAGGGAATTTTTAAACCAGGAGAATTAGATAAAATAAATCGATGATAAATTTATATAGGGGTTATTATTTTATTTGACCATAATTTTTAAATAGATTAACCATTTTTTCCATTTCATTGTCTGATAAAATAACTGGGTCGCCTATAGACCTGGCTCTAACATAAAGTTCTGCTACATACTCTATTTGTTCAATAATATTAAATGCATTATGAATATCGCCCGCCCCGACAATTATTCCATGATTTGCTAAAAGAGCAGCTTTTCTTCCAACCATTGCTTTAAGTACATTTTCCGCAAGCTCTTGTGTTCCGTAGGTTGCATATTCTGCACATTTAACACTATTTCCACCCGCTACAGCTATCATATAATCAATAGCTGGCAGGTCTTCTCTTAAGCAGGAAATAGTAGTGGAAAATACAGTATGTCCATGAATAATAGCATTTATATCGTTTCTGTTTTTATATAAAATTTGATGCATCTTTAATTCACTGGATGGCATCAACCCATCTATCAAATTCCCATCAAAATCAACAATAGAAATTTTTTCTAGTTTTAATTTATCAAAACTGACACCGGTAGGAGAGATGACAAGGAGTTGTTCTTTTCGATTAATAAGACTTACATTTCCTGAAGTACCATTGGTTAAGCCGGTATCTAACATTTTTTTATAACAACTATATAATTCTTCCCTTTCTTGTTTTAATATCATTTTATTCATTTACTCGTTTTCTTATCACTTTTTGAAAATGGTCAATTACATTCTTTTCATCTTTCACACAGCCATTTTCCATTAATATTTCCCCTTTTGCAATGGTTGTGTTTATGCAACCACTGTGGGCCGAATAAACTAGATTGGATATTAAATGATGATTAGGAATTAATTGAATATTATTTAAATCTATAAGTAGTAGATCTGCGGATTTCCCCACTTCAATCTTTCCCATATTCAATCCAAACAAAGATGCACTTCCTTCTGTTGCTAAATAAAATGCTTCATCTGCAGGCATAACGGTGGGATCTTGGTTGAATGATTTTTGCAAAAGTGCAGCCACCTTCACTTCATCTAACATATCTACATTATTATTAGAAGCAACACCATCTGTGGCAAGACCTATACGAATCCCTGCATCTCTTATGCGTTGGTAGGGAAATACTCCTGAAGCCAATTTCATATTTGATGTGGGACAATGAGCGACTCCTACATTATAATCTGCGAGCAGTTTTATTTCATCGTCTGTCACCCAATTCACATGTGCTGCAATAATGTGTGAACCAAGAAAACCAATACTTTCCAAATATTCTACAGGCCGTTTACCTGTTTGCTGAACCCACTCATCTACTTCCTTTTTTGTTTCTGAAAGGTGCATATGAATATTTAATGTATGTTCATTCGCAAAGTCTCTTAACCAAAATAATCCAGATTCTAAAACAGTATAAAGAGAATGAGCTCCAAGAGAAAATGTAACATTTGGAGAAAATTGGTCTCTATTTTCAAATAATTTAACTTGTTCTTCAATTTGCTTTTTTGATGTTTCTTCATCCCCTAAATCAATAAAAGCGCTTGAAAGATGTGCATGAATTCCAGAATCAATAACTGCTTGAGCTGTTCCAGGATAATGCCAGTACATATCGTTGAAATATGTGGTACCGGATTTAATCATTTCAATGATGGCGAGGCGTGTTGCCCAATAGACATCTTGTTCAGAAATATTTTTTTCAAACGGCCAAATTTTATTTTCTAACCAATCGTGAAGCTCCATATCGTCTGCGTAACTTCTCATTAAGGTCATGGCACTATGTGTATGAGCATTAACAAAGGATGGAATGGCTACCTTATCCGTGCCGTCTAAAACATTTTCTGCTTCACAGTTTAGATTTTGACCAATAGAATCAATAAGTCCTTTCTGAATAAAAATATCCTGAATAGAATCATGCAATAATACATTTTTTATTAAAAGATTCATTAGTATTTACTTATGAATATGTTGTCAATTATATAATGACAGAAAATCTATTCTTTATATCCAATAGCGTCGAATGGATTCACCAGTGTTGTCGTTATATTTTTAAGGTGGGCACCAATGCGTTTTAAATAACGGGCATAGAGCGCAATGGAAGCTGTTCGAGCTTCACTGCCAAAATGAAGTTCATTTTTAAGAATACCGTTTACGATTTCATCTGATTTACCGGTCATTTGTTTTTTATATCCCTTCATGAGTGATCGAGCAATTTCAATATCTTGAGATTGAATTGCTTGAATCGTTTTATCAAAACGACTTTTTACTTCTTCTTCAACCATTGCCAAATCTTCTGAAATTTCGGAAGAGTTAATGGATTGATCATGGTTAATAGCTAAATCCAGGATATTCTTACAATAATCACCAATCCGTTCAATATCTACCACCATATTAATGAGAATCAGTCCATCTGCCAGGTCAGTTGTATCTTGTTCCACAGCATAATGGGTTAAGACTTTTCGTCTGACATCTCGCTGAAATTCATTGATTTCCTTATCACGTTTTTTCAAGGCTTTCAATGTGTCAATATTTTCACCTTTTTTCAAATATATTAACGCTTGCTGAAAAATTTCGTGGGACAGATTCAGCATTTCATGGGAATCCTCCCAAGCTTGAGAAAGCAGATCGTCTGCTTTCCATAAATTGATAACGTCATTGAATAGCGACATGGTTTTACCTCACAAATAAAATTAAGGATAATGGTATGATGAAGAACACAACCAAAATGTACAATAATGGAAATATTCTATTCTTTATAGCAATTTCTGTAAACCAAATAGATAAGTTTATAGGGATCATTCTTATTTTTTCTATTGGCCATATTAGTGCAATTCCATAAATATTAAACATCAGGTGAGCAAAGGCGACTGATAATGGCGCAATAGTTCCAGAAACTAAACTAGCTAATAATGCTGTCACTGTTGTGCCAATATTGGCTCCCAATGTATATGGAAAAATTTGTCGTAAGTGGAGTATTCCTGCACCTGCTAGTGGAATCACTAGAGATGTTGTGATAGAACTGCTCTGCACGAGAATCGTTATAAATACTCCGAATAACATGGCACGTCCAGCAGTTTTGAAAATATGAGAATCAAAAAATGCTTCTAACCGCTGCATAACAAGGCTACGTATTAATTTGGTTAAAAAACGCAAAGACAGGAATAATAATAAAAGTGCCGCGATTAATAACAGCCAGTTATAATTTATAATTTCCTGTTGTTTGAATAGATTCTGTACCCATGAAACAGCAGGATCTGTAATCATTTTTAAAGGGCTATTAAACGTAAAAGTTTCTGTCCCAACTAAAAGTTCAGCTAACCAGCTAGCGCTTTTGCTAATTATCCCAAAGGACATTTCCAATGGCAATAATACTAAAACGGAAATGACGTTAAAAACATCATGGACGATGGAAGCAGAAAACGCTCGTCGGAATTCGTTTTTATTTACAATATGCCCCAATGATACAATGGTATTCGTAATACTTGTTCCAATATTCGCACCCATAATATATGGGGTGGCAGCTGCGACGGCAATGCGTGGGTCATCGCCAAACGTTCCGGCGGCAACCATCCCCACAACCAATGATGTTGTGGTAGAGGAACTTTGAATTAAACTGGTGGCAAGAATACCGATGAAAAGGCCAATGAGCGGACCGGCATTGCTTTGGATTAGTTGTACAGCAAATTCTTTCCCCATCCCTTTAAAGGCGCTACCTATCATGCCAATACTTACCAGGAAGAGGTAAAGTATAGCAATTATTGCTAGTGTTTTGAATATCGTTTCACCTTGCGGTGAGTTATATGTGTCCGCAGCTTTTGATTCCATTTTCCGTTTAATATTTAAGTACGGAATTTATGGTTTCAAATCATATACATTATATGAGCAAATTGTAATAATTTAATTCCGAAGAGGTTTCCCTTTTTTCAACATAAAACGGATTCTGTCTTGTGTTAAAGATTCACCTGCAAGAGAAACGAAGGCTTCACGCTCAATATCCAAGAGGTATTGTTCCTCTACTGATTTAGTAAGCCCTGCTTTATCTCCGCCGGTAATAACATAAGCCAGTTTTTTTGCAATTAATTCATCATGGTCAGATATTTTTCCTTGTGCTTTGAATCCTTTCAAGGCCATGGTTATTGCTGTTCGTCCGCCCCTACCCGGCAATTTCAAATCATCTCTATATGTTGGCGGTTCATAGTTGTCTGCCAATTCGATCGCTTTTTGTTTAGCAGTCCAGATTCGATGATCATTATTCATCACGATGGTATCTGTTTTCAGTAAATACCCGATATATTTTGCTTCATCAGCGCTGGTAGCTACTTTTGCAAAACCAATGGTTTCAAAAGCTTTTTGAGCTATTTGGAAAGAATTCATTCTACCTTTACCACTGTTTTCCATCATGTGTAAAAGTAATCGAAGGTTTCCTCCGGCGCCTGGTATGAGGCCTACGCCTACTTCTACTAATCCTACATATAATTCAGCAGATGCCACACGATGAGCGGCAGGTCCGATCAATTCAAAACCCCCACCCAATGTTAAATGAGATGGTGCAGCAATGACCGGCGCTTTAGAAAAGCGTATTCGCTGTGTCAAATCTTGTAGCTCTTTCAAAACTCTTTCTAATTTTTTCCAATCTTTTGCTTCGCATACATCCAGAATACCGGCGAGGTTCGCACCTGCTGAAAAATTCTTTCCAGAATGACCTATTACCAATGAGTTGAATTTACCAGCATCTAAAAGATCCATTCCTTCATTAATAGTCATGGCAAGCGAACCATCAATGGGGTTCAGTGTTGGTTGTAAAATTGAATGAAATTCCACGTTCAAAACACCATCTCCTAGATCGACCAGGCTGGCGCTCCAATTCTGTTTTACCAGATTTCCTGCTGATTTTTGGAGATTGAGATTAATGTTTTTATTTAGTGTGGGAACTGGTTTCGCTGACCCGGTGGCTACATCATAATATGTTTTTACGCCATTATTGGTTTCGTAGAAACAGGATCGACCGCTGGCTAACATATCCAAAACCCATTGAGGTACTTTTCTGTTTTCGGCAAGCATTTTATCAACAGATTCTTGTACACCTATAGCATCCCAGCCTTCAAATGGTCCTAAATCCCAGCCAAATCCCCATTTTATAGCGTTATCAATATTGATAATATCATCACTGATTTCTGGAATTCGGTTTGCGCTATAAATGAGACCTCTGGCCATCGTTTCCCAGAAAAATTTCCCTGCTTTATCATCACTGTATGCCAATGCTTTAATTTTTCCGCTAGTGGATGTGTGATCCTTGGCTAATCGAAAACCGTCGAAGCGTACTTTTTTTTGCGGACCATATTCACCTGTTTTTAAATTTACAGATAAAATACCTTCATCAGTTTTTTTATAAAAACCTGCTTTTGTTTTTTGTCCCAATCTGCCGTCTTTTACAAGGATTTTAAGAATTTCAGGGCTTTTAAAAACGTCTCGTTCTTCATCATCTTCCACATTCTCATATGTAGTATTTGATACATGAGCCATGGTGTCTAAACCAACCACGTCCGCCGTGCGAAACGTGGCGCTTTTTGCCCGACCAACGATTGTACCAGTTAATTTATCTACTTCTTCTACTGTTAGTCCTTGTTGGATTGCCGTATGGATGGTTACGCTCATACTGAAGACTCCAATTCGGTTGCCGATAAAGTTTGGTGTATCTTTTGCATGGACAATTCCTTTCCCGAGAAATTTTTCACCAAATTCAGCCATAGAATTATATACTTCATCAGATGTGAATTCGCTTTTGACTAATTCTAAGAGATGCATATAACGCGGTGGATTGAAAAAATGAGTAATCATAAACCGGGATTTTACATCCTTTGGAAAAACGGTAAGTAAATCAGATAGGGGTATTCCGGACGTATTGGAAGAAATAATAGCTGTTGGTTTTAAGTGGGGTATTATATTTTTGTAGACAATATGTTTAATGTCTAATCGTTCTGTGACAGCCTCAACCACCCAATCTGCTTCACTTATTTTTTCCACATGATCATCATAATTACAGGGCGTAATTAATTCAGCATTCTTCGGTTTGAAAAGAGGTGCGGGTTTCAGTTTTGTTAATACAGCAACTCCTTTTTCTGCTAATCCCTGGTTAATATCAAATAGGAGGGAGGGAATACCGGCATTGGCTAAATGGCCTGCAATTTGTGCTCCCATTACTCCAGCTCCCAATACAGCAACTTTTTCTATAGATTGTGACATGAAATCCTCTTTTTGTTAGTCAAATAGTGTAATGTAATTGTACATGCACATAAAGTGGGCAAAACTTCCCAACATGACACATACATGAAATATTTCGTGAGCACCAAATATTTTTGGTATTGGATTGGGCTTATTCAACCCGTGAATAATGGCACCGACTGTATAGAAAAATCCTCCTATAAAAATCCAGACTAATGCACCTAATTGCAGTGTTTGAATCATCGGCCAAATAGCAATCACCGACAGCCAACCCATAAAAATATAAAATGTGAGTGAAAACCAATCAGGTATATTTTTCCAAAATATTCTTAACAAGATACCAAAAAGCGTTAATCCCCAAATAAGGCCAAATAAACTCCAGCCCCAAACGCCCCGCAAAGGAATCAGACATACCGGTGTATAAGTTGCGGCGATAAGGACGTGAATCATTGCGTGATCAAATGTCTGTAGTTTTTTCACAATTTTTGGCGAAACTGGAAGCCAATGGTAAATGGCACTGGCAGTGTACAGAAGAAACATGCCTGTTCCAAATACTGAAAATGTAGCAATATGCCAGGGTTTTATAGGATCAATTGATTCTCGAATTAACAAGATTAAAGCCAGAACAGCTAAAATAGCTCCAATGGCATGGGAAATAGCGCTAAATGGTTCTTTGATTTTCACAATAATCTCTTATCTCTTAATAATAGTCGCAATACCCTGACCGCTGCCAATACACATGGTTGCCAATCCGAGATGAGTGTTTTGCTGTTCCATCACATTAATTAATGTGCCAATAATGCGCGTTCCGGAACACCCCAATGGATGGCCCAATGCGATTGCTCCGCCATTCAAGTTAATTTTATCCATATCCCAACCACCTTCGCGGATAACAAATAGAGATTGTGCTGCAAAGGCTTCGTTTAATTCAATTGTTTCAATATCGTCCATAGTTAAACTAGCTTTTTTTAATGCTTTTTCTGTGGCAGGTAAAGGTCCGGCACCCATGCGAGTCCAGTCTACACCGGCAATGGCACGACTGACAATTTCTGCGCGTATAGTCAGACCATGTTTTTCTGCATATTCGGCGCTGGTGATAAGTACCGCTGAAGCACCTATTGAAAACGGACTGCTGCTGGCTGCCGTTACTGTTCCACCTTTGATAAATGCAGGATTAAGGGTTTTAATTTTTTCAACATTCGGTTTTCTAGGTCCTTCATCTTTTTCAACTGTTGCTTCACCATATACATCGATTGAAATTAATTCATTATCAAATTTTCCATCTGCATAAGCTTTTAAGGCTTTTGTATGAGAATTGATTGAAAATTCATCTTGATCTTCTCTTGAAATATTTCCGTCATTCGCGAGATTTTCTGCTGTTTCTCCCATGCCGATGTAATATTCATGTTCAGCCAGTTCCGGATGAAAATCAGGAGCAAATCCTCCTGGTGGGATTGAAAACATATCTTCTACACCGGCTGCAATACCTACATCAATATCACCACATTCAATTGCTGTGCTTAATTGATGTAGACCATCCATGGCAGAGCCACAAAAACGATTTACTACTTTCCCGCCTGCTTCTTTTGGAATGCCAGCCAAGATGGCAGCAGATCGTCCGATAATCATTCCTTGGGGGCCTTCTGGGAAAGCACAACCAACAACAACATCTTCAATATCTTTCGGTTTGACTTTTTCATTACGAGCAAGTAATCCTTTAATAACTTGGGCAGTAAGATCGTCAGGGCGTATGCCAACCAATTGACCGTTTTTGGTTCCGATGGGTGACCTGACAGCATCAATAATGACTGATTTTGTACTCATATTAAACTCCTAAAATGGGTATTCTGTTTGACTGTAAATACGTTGTGCTACTTCGCGTTTTAAATTTATAATATCTGTTGTTAACAACATCCGCCCTTGGAAATGGCGTAATTGATCGATGACTGGCGCAGTCATTTGACCACCATAAATTCCATTCAATGAAGTTAGAGACTTATTCAGCAAGCGCAACACCATTTCTGCCGTAAAAATTTTAGCAATACTTGTCACAGTATGATCATGATTGTCATCCTTCATTATTTTTTGTACGCGAACGACTGTACTTTCAGCTGTGTATAAATCGGTAAAAATATCGGCCAGCATTTCTGTAATCTGCTGCTCGTGCTTCAAATCCTGACCAAATTTATTCAGCGCTTCATTGAAAATATAAAGAGCAAGTCGTTTGCCGGTTTCAATCGCTTCACATTCGATTACCAGAGGACCGTCATTTTCTTTCAATTTACCATTTGACATAAACTGTTCGATGGAACTGATGGCATCACGTATGGGCAACTCTTCCATTAATGCTTTTTTCATCATATAGCCGGTAATGATTTGGCGATTTATTTCATTGGTTCCTTCCCAGATTTGATTGATCCTGTTATCGCGATATGCCGATGCCATAGGATATTCTTCTAAAAATCCGTAACCACCAAAAATCTGTAAACCTTCATTAACAACAAATTGACTTGTTTCACTTCCAAATACTTTTGTCATAGATGTTTCGATGGCAAATTTTTCCATGGCTTCTCCGACATGGATATAATAATCTGGGTCTGACTTATCCAAATCATCAATTTCTTTCTGCAATAGTCCGATAGTCCGATAAACCATACTGTCAGCTGCAAAAGTACAGACTGTCATATCAGCAATTTTTTTGACTATGGCATCAAACTGTGCAATGGGTTTCCCGAAAGCGCGTCTTTCCAGGGCATACTTGGCTGCAGCTTCAATTCCATTTTTAGATCCGCCGACTCCGGATGCGCCGAGTTTAAACCTGCCGATATTTAAAACGTTAAAGGCAATAGTTGCTCCGGCACCCACTTTATAGAGAAGATTTTTAACGGGTACTTTAGCATTTTGAAAAATGAGTGACGTTGTGGATGATCCTTTCATACCCATTTTCTTTTCTTCGGCGCCGGTAGAAAATCCTTCAGTATCGCGATCAACGATAAATGCGCTGAACTTATTACCATCGACTTGTGCGAAAACAATAAATACATCTGCCCATCCGCCATTGGTAATGAATATTTTTTCACCGTTTAAAATATAATGTTTTCCGTCATCTGAAAGAACAGCAGTTGTTTTTCCTGCAAGAGCGTCAGAACCGGCTGTTGGTTCTGTCAAACCGTAAGCACTAATGATTTCACCTGTAGCAATTTTTGGTAAATATTTTTCTTTTTGTTCTGGTGTACCAAACCAAACGATTGGTAGTAGACCGATCCCTGTTTGAACTGACCACGTAACTGCAAAAGAGGGGCTGTAAGTAAGTGCTTCAGCTACGATTGCAGATGTTACCTTATCAAGTTCCATGCCTCCGTACTCTTCGGGTATATCGATACCAAGGAGTCCCAATTCTCCCATTTCCTTGATTAAAGAAAGAGAAAGCTCTTTATCGAATTTTTCTATATCTTCTTTTTTCTCTAGAATGGTTTCTTTATCGAATTCTTTCACCATAGCATAGATTTCACGATGTTCATCTGTAAAATCTTCCCTTGAATAGACAACTGCTTCGTTTATAGGCTCAACGAGGAAACTGCCGCCCGTACGATATTTAGTTTGTGTATTTTCCATGTAACGACTCCTAATGTTTTTTCAAAATTCCTGCAAGTATGAAATCGGTGATTGTTTGCATATATTCCTTTACACTGACTCCATGTGTATCAAATAATGTAAACCAGTTTATGGATTCAATATTGACCATGATGGATAAAGCAGTCATACGTATATCCAATTTTTTGAACTCTCCGGATTGAACGCCCCGTAGTATAATATCTTCAATTAATTCCAAGAAATGAGTATAGACTTTTTGGAGTTTTGTATTGAATTCATCATCTTTTTGGGCCATTGACCAAAATTCGGTAAGTGCTGCAAAGGGCTGGGGATCTGTTTCATATTGGTCTATGAAAAATTGAAATAAATCTTTTAACTGACGAGAAGGAGAGGCCTCTTCTTCCACAATATGGTTTAGAATAACACTATAGCGCATGACCCAAAAATTGACTAGATCAAGATACATTTCCTTTTTGGATTTGTAATACCAATAGATAGCTCCTTTACTCAAATTAGACGATTGGACCACGTCATCCATACGGGCCTGCTCGTACCCATTTTGAACGAGGACGTGTAGTGCCGCATCTAAAATTTGTTTTTTACGTTGAGTTTGTAATGATTCGTTCATAATCTAAACCGACTGGTCGGTCGAGTTTACGATTGTTATATCCATACTCCAAATAATTTTCTGGAAATTGTTGCAAAGTATAAGTATAATCTGTTAATTTGTTATTGAGACTAAATCTCATTAACAATAACAAATTAATAAAAAGAGGAAAATAGGAAATATGAGTAAGATAATAATTGGAGTTTTATTTATCGCTGGACTTATAGCGCAGAATGATTTTTTTGTGCCGGGAAGTTCCATCGGTGGATATGGAGAACTCCATTATAATAAAAGTCAATCCGGTGAAAATGCTGCAACAACTAAGTTGGATTTCCACCGTTTCATCATTTACTATGGCTTTTCATTTTCAGAGGAATGGTCATTTAAATCAGAAGTAGAATTAGAACATAATTATGTAAAAGATGGTGAAGGTGAGTTGGAGTTGGAACAAGCATTTGTAAACTATCACACAAACAACTTTGGATTTCAAGCAGGTGTCATTTTACCATCGGTTGGTCTTTTAAATGAATTTCATGAACCGCCCTTATTCTTGAGTGTAGAACGTCCGGACTACAGTAAATATGTTATTCCAACAACCTGGTTTGGGAATGGTGCTGCTGTTTACGGATCATTTAGTGACGTTAACTGGCGTTTTGCTCTTCTTGAAGATATGGATGGTGACGCAATCGGAAAAGGAATTCGCAGCGGCCGTGGTAAAGGGTATAAAACAACTGCTTATAATATGGTAAAAAATATGAGTATGAATTACACCGGTATCTCTGGTTTGCGCGTAGGCGGTTCTTATACGATGCATAATGCTCCTACATCTGCTTATTTCACCACGGATTCTGAAGGAAATTCAATTGTTAATGATGCTGATTCAGCAAGTGTTGGTTTTTCATTGATGGAAATTAATGTAAAATATAATGCAAATAATTTGTATGCTGTATTAGAATATGGTTCAATTGCATATGAAAACAATCCTTTGGGTTATGAAACAAGTGGTGGTTATTATGTGGATTTGGGTTATAACGTTGGTTCAATCGTTGGATTAAAGGGGACATTAATGCCTTGGGTTCGTATGTCTGACTACAACCGTGGAAACGATGATGAGGATCAACATTATACCATAAATAGATTTGGTATAACGTATTGGCCAATTTCAAATGTTGCATTTAAATTTGATTATGGAACCCATAAAAAAGAATCTGATGAAGATGCAAAAACTCAGATAAATATTGGTGTTGGCTATAATTTCTAATTTCCGAAGTCAGTTGTTAAAAAGAAGGCTGTGGTTTCGCACTGGAGTCTTCGCTTCTCTGATGATTTCGTCAATAATGGGCGGAATTAAGGAAGATGCAGAAAATATGATTATAAGTGAGTTCGGCAATGAATCAACACTTTCATTTACTAAATATATCCTTCCAAGTACAATTAAATCTCCCATCGAACGAAAGGTTAAACAGCATTTTAATTTGCCATTTGTATATATATGGGTCGTTTCACAAAATGATACTGTCTCCGGGTTTGCAATCTTGGATAATGTAAAAGGTAAATCGATGCCCATTACATTTATTGGAATGTATAATAACAAAGGGGCTATTATTAAAACGGCTGTAGTAAAGTATCGTGAGGCCATTGGCGGGGAAGTGGGTCAACCGTCTTGGCAAAAACAATTTATTGGTAAATCAAAATCATCGGCTTTTACGGATGTGGATGCTATAAGCGGTGCAACCATTTCTGTGCACGCGGTAACTAAAGGAATTCATAAATTAACTATATTATTGGACATCATTAAAAGCGACTTAACAACAAATGAATGAATTTAAACTTAATCAATTAGATGTTGGACTGCGCTGGTTTCTGGCAATATTTTTATTTGTTTTAGCCATGGGCGTAACTGTAGGATTGGTGTATGTAAGTACAACAACGGACATTAATCCCCAAGGGACCGTAGAGCATTATGCAGGTTCAGAAGTAGACGACTTCGATATTCCGGAAAAGTATCCCAAATCAGTGGATGCAATGCTCTTGACGACCCATACACATATTATTGCTTTTGCGCTCATCTTTGTTTTGCTTGGCGGGTTGTTTTATTATAATTCCATTATAAGCGCAACGTGGAAAAATGTGTTGATGATTGAACCATTACTGGCTACACTGGTTACCTTTGGGTCAATTTGGGGCATACGTTTTATTCATCCTGCATTCAGCTATTTAACCATTCTTTCCGGCTCTCTTATGTATCTGTCGTTTTATACTATGACCACCATCCTGCTTTACGATCTGATCTTTAAGAAATAATCAATTTTCATTAGGTAATACTTGTAAATATTTACAAGGAGGTTTTAAATTTCGACTTATTAGTCGAATAATAAAACAGAGTTATAATATATGTCTATTTCAGATCGTCAAAAAGAAGAGCGGGAATTGCGCAAGGAACGCATTTTCTCCGGAGCCTTAAGTGTATTCAAATCTAAAGGAATCGATGGTGCTACCATGGATGAGATCGCCTCTGCGTCGGGTTTTGGTAAAGCAACGCTTTACTATTATTTCCCCTCAAAGGAAGATGTGTTCTGTGGAATCCTGGAAAAAGGATGGTCGAAATTATTGGAAAGTTTGGAAGAGGAAATTCATTCTGACCAAACTCCCCGGAAAACATTTATCAATATTCTCATTAAGCTTACTCGCAATGCCCAGAAAAACCGGAACGAGTATGAATTTTTATTTAATGCCCCTAAAGCGATCACGCATATTGAAATGAAAGACCAGTCCTGGAAATCGTATCAACACCGGCTCTATGCAACTCTGAAAGGACTGCTGGACGAAGGTATTGCCAAAGGGGAATTCCCCAATTTGGACCCCGACTTAATGTTCAAAGCTATTGGCGGCCTCTTTGTGGGGCTCATTTTCATGGGTAAAGACAATAAAGATATCACCGCCAGCGATATTGAAAAATTGCTTAATAATCTAATCACAGCGCCAAAAAAGTGATCAACAGCATCCTATATATTATGCTGTTATTATCCATACCGGCTTTGGCAGAGGAGTCTCAAATTATCAGCGGACGCGTGGTGGATACCGCAACCAAAGCAGGAATCCCGGATGTAAATCTTTTCATACCATCCCAAAAGATTGGCGTGGCTACGGATGAAGCAGGCGCATTTCACTTTACTATGCTTAAGGATGAAAAAGCAAAACTGCACGTATCGCACATCGGGTATACTTCATCCACCATCCGGCTCAACGGCAGTACGGAAGATATGATTATTGCGTTGGATGAAACATTTTTCGAATTAGAGGATGTGGTGGTGACCAGTACACGAACAGAAAAACTGCACCGCCACGTGCCGGTTGCTACAGAAGTCATCTCCAAAAAGGACATTATCGATTCCGGCGCGCTGAATGTGGCTGAACTGCTGTCATCAAGGTCCGGCGTCAGTTTGCAGACATCCGTAGACGGCGGTTCCATGCTCAATCTTATGGGTATGGATTCACGGTACATTCTCATATTGGTAGATGGACAGCCCGTAACTGGAAAATTCAACAATCGTGTTCAATTAGATCATATATCCACTAGCGATGTGCAGAAAGTAGAAATCATAAAAGGACCTAATTCATCGCTCTACGGAAGCGAGGCCATGGCCGGTGTGGTAAATATCATTACATCTGCAAGTACATCAGATCAATCGTTGAATATTTCTGCTCGTTATGGTGGAACAGAAAATAAACTGACCAATGATGGGCTCAACCACGGTTCCAGCAGTTACAGGTTGGGCTGGACCCATACTTTTGGCACTCTTAAAGCATCTTTGAATGCTGATATGGAAAAGATGGAAACGGACAAAGAGATCCAGCAGATCGAAATTGATGATATTCATAAACAGTCCTTGCGGGGAAGGCTATTATGGTTAATGAATGCTGACCATACATTGATGGTTAACGGCACAGTGTATAACCACGATGAAACCGGCGCATCGCAGCTGATGAATACGGAAACATTCATAGATCGCACAACCCTAATACTCACCCACGATTGGCAAATGCGCAATGGTTGGTTATGGAATCATGCCCTGCAAAACCACAATTACAGCAGAAATTATGTACAAACACGGCCTTGGGGTGATGTGGAAAGGGATGATATTACCCAGGAAGAAAATATCGAATACGAAGGCATGCTGAAAAAGAAATTTGGCTTGAATGAATTCAATGTAGGCCTAGAATTTTCCCAGGCAGCATACGTTAGTGACCGTGTTGATAATGGGCGGCAGACAGTTTCATCTAAAAGTATTTTTGGCCAATACGATATCCATTTTTGGGGCAATATCAACGCAGTTATCGGTACACGATTAGACATGTATAATGAAGACCAGTCGGTGATAAGCCCGCGGATCGGAATTATGTACACTTTTAATGACCGTTGGAAATTCAGGTCTACCTGGGGCAAGGGTTTCCGGACGCCATCTTTTATGGAGCGCTTCATTGACTGGGACCACGTCCAGTTCGGTTATCGGGTGCAGGGGAACCCTGACCTGAAGCCGGAAATATCAAACGGCTATACGGCAGGAGTGGAATATTATCACCCAACGGTGTATCAGGTCAGCCTCATGATGTATTACACCACATTCAAAAACCTCATTGAGGACTTCGCAATCGAGCCGGCGCTGTTGAGCTATCACAACATTGAAAAAGCCGTGTATAAGGGATTGGAAATTCAGGGCCGCTGGCGTGCATCCAGTTCTTTGGTAGCATCGTGGGGGTTAAATATAATCGATAATCGTGACGGAGATGGCAATATAATACCTAATACACAACCTTTATCAGCCTATTGCCGAGGCAGTTACCAAGCGCCTAGGCATGGATGGGGGTTTTCCACGCGGGTCAAGTGGGTAGGCGCTTATACACCGGAAGAATACGATCCTGATAGCGGTACATATATTCATGCTACAGAGACATTAGCCGATTATGTTATAATTGACATTAGTACAAGCTTGAAGATTTGGAACCCCTTGATTATGAATTTTGGCATAAAAAATGCTGGGGATTACACGCACGACCGTTACGGACCTTTCATCGGCCGGGCGGTGTACATTGAATTATCAACAACATTAAAAGGAGATTAAAAATGAAACGAATAATGATATTGGGTTTGTCCCTGTTGATGGCCCTGTTTATTGCTTGCGAAGATAAAAAAGATGATGCTGCTGTGGAAGAATCCACAGTCATCACCGTAACAACCGGAAATGTGAATGATGGATCATTTTACTATAACCTAACTATTGCGGCGGAAGATACCAACACCTGGCATGTGTCATTGCAAAACATTGATGCGGGTGGAGGTTATTATATGCCAAGTATTGTGCTAAATAATAGTGTCATGGTTACCATTGACACTTCAGTAAACTTTGATGAACTTGAAGAAATTCCCAGTAATGATCAATGGTCTACTGACATTAGTATAGTTGCTTATGGCGGTGACAACGAAGTATTAAACTATGATCAAACGAACCATACTATTAGTGTGTCAAATGATAATATTCTAATTTATATCCCAACTACTCATCAAGTTTTCAAACTCCATTTTGATGAATATAGTGATGGTATTGTACTTTTTCAGTTTGATGAAATGCATTGATAATCAAATAATATAACAAATGTAAAAGCCCAAGTTTAATCTTTGGGCTTTTTGTTTTTTTAAATAACTTTCGAAATGGTGCATTTGTGTGTAACCTTTATCAAATTGGAAATTTAAGATGAAAAAGCTAATTCCATTTCTAATATTATTTATCATCCTTGGTTGTGAGGATAAACAGGAAGATAAAATACAGGAAGCAAATGCTGTTCTGCGTTGGGATGGTGATTACTCTTACGATGGCTGTGGATACTTTATCGTTATTGGAGAGAGGGAATATAAACCTGAAGATGAAATGTCCATTGACGATAGTTTTAAAGTAAGCGGTGTTGTGGATGTTTTCATCAAATATGAATTATTGAATGAAATGGTTTCATATAATTGCAGTATGCAGCCAATGGTATTGGACGGGATTGAACTTCATTCTATAGAAAACAGATAATAAATTAGAAAAGAACTACAGACATTCTACCCACAACCATCAATATATTTAAAATGGGGCAAGCGGGAAATGTCTGCTAATCGATCAAATCTAACTGCCGGTATTTTTCCGTATACTTATCCCGCAGCATCTTGTGGCGGTCGCTCATATCCACTTTTCGTCCCTGGATGTAGAGCTGCTCCACGTTGGTCATGACCTCCAGGGGATCCCCATCCGTAATAATAAATGTGGCATCTTTGTCTACTTCTAATGAGCCTACTTGATCTGCAATGCCCAGGATTTCAGCTGGATATAAAGTGACCGCTTTCAGTGCTTCATCTTTTGGCAGTCCATGGGCAGCGGCTGTAGCCGCTTCGTAGGGTAAATTCCGTAAATGAGGAGTCTGGAATGATCCGCTGTTGGACGTTATACAGAATTTAATTCCCGCTTCATAAAGTTTAAGGGGTGTTTTGAAGGACTCGTCATAATCCGAATGGCGCCGGGAGGGGAGCTTATGGGTTGCTTCAATAATCACAGGAATGTCGTTCTTTTTCAATAAATCTGTCAGCATCCAGGCATCCCGACCTCCGACGAGGACCATGTTCAATTCCTGTCGTGTGGCCCATTCAACTGCCGCTTCGATCTGCTGTACACCATTGGCGTGGATAAACGCCGGCAGTTCACCTTTCACCACAGCAGCCATGCTTGCCCATTTCAAGTCCGTTTTTTGCAAAGACTTATCCGTGGCTGCGCTTTGCACATAAGCGCGGGCTTTGTCCATGATTTCATCCAATTCCTTGAGCTCTTTGTTGCGTTCCTTTTTCTGTTCTTCAGCGGTTTTCCGCACCCAGGGGGAATGGTTCACTTTCATGTCCGGCCAATGAATATGCATGCCAACCGGTGCTCTGAGTGTTGCCGTTTCTGATGTCCAGCCGTCCAGCATCATGGCGGCAGAGGTCCCGGAGACCAATCCGCTTCGAGGTACGGACAGTACAATGGCTACGCCGTTGGAGCGCGTGACAGGTATGATTTCTGAATCAGGGTTGTAACTGACCTCCGCCCGTACATTTGGGTTAAAGGATCCGACTTCCGCATAATCCCTCGTCGAACGAACAGCATTTACTTCCACCAGTCCCATGACCGTATTGGCCGCTATCAAGCTTGGATAGATGTGCTTGCCAGGGAGTGATATTTCTTCAGTTCCATCGGGAATCTGCGCGATAAGGTTGCCCATGGCCATGATCTTTCCATCCGAAAATAAGATCTGTCCATTAGCGATAGTAGGACCGGAAACAGGATGAATGGTCACATCTTTAATTAAAATGGCATGATCTTGCTGATTCGCAGGAATTTGATCCGATGCAAATGTGAATGAAAAGAAAGCTATAAGAGCAATAAACTGTTTCATCGTGCACCTCCATCCGAACAGGAGTAGGTGTGGTTGTGCCAGTCTCCTTTTGGTTTCATGGGCTTGTCTTCGTCCGTGTCATCACTGGCAAGAATCTTTTGTATCAGCATATTCCGCTCTGCTGCGATCTGTTCACGCATAGCTGCATCCCGCTCTTTATTGAAATAATTCGTCCCTTCGATCCAGGTCTGTTCGCAAGATGCATAGGAAGAAAGGGGATTATCATTCCAGATGACAAAATCGCCGTGCTTCCCTTTTTCCAGCGATCCCACATATTGGTCAATACGAAGCTGTTTGGCGGGATTGATAGTGACAAATTTCAGTGCGTCTTCCTGGGACACACCGCCGTACTTTACAGCCTTTGCCGCTTCGGTATTCATGCGCCGGGCCAGCTCATTGCTGTCCGAATTATAGGATACTAATACACCCACTGAACTCATGAGTGTGCCGTTATAGGGAATGGCATCGATCACTTCAAATTTATAGGCCCACCAATCGGTGAAGGTGGAGGCGCCGGCGCCGTGTTCAACCAACCGTTCGGCGATCTTATAGCCTTCCAGAACGTGCTGAAACGTTGCGATGGTAAAACCATAATCATCAGCGATTCTAGACAACATAAGGATCTCATCTTGGCGATAGGAATGGGAATGGACCCAGCGTGTACCCTGCATGATTTCCACCAATGCATCCAGCTCCAAGTCTTTCCGTACCGGTAAACTGTTGGGATCTGACTTCTTTTCAAAACCTTTTAGACCAAGGGATTCTGCATAATCAGTTGCAGCGGCAAAGGCATCGCGGATAATCTGTTCCACGCCCATGCGGGTCTGGGGATAGCGGGTGGTAAATTTATCTCCCCAGTTGGACTGCTTCACGTTTTCTCCCAAGGCAAACTTGATTCCCTGGGGTGCTTCATTGAATAGAATTCCATCTGGATCTTGTCCCCAGCGTAGCTTTATCACGGCGTTCTGCCCCCCGATGGCATTGGCTGAACCGTGTAGCACGTTGGCTGTAGTCAAACCACCGGCCAGTTGGCGATAGATGGCAATATCATTGCTGTTGAGCACGTCGTAGATGCGCACTTCCGCTGTAACCGATTGACTACCTTCATTAATGGCAAAGGCAGAACTATGGTTATGGGCATCAATAAGTCCCGGGGTAACGTGCTTGCCAGTGGCATCAATTTTAAAAATATCTTTTCCGGATACATTCAGATCTTTTCCTATTTTTTCAATAACACCATTTTTAATGAACATATCGGCATTTTCAAATTTTCCTTCAGGACCGCAGGTCCAGATGGTGGCATTTTTTATTAATATCTTTTTGGTCTGTTCCGGTAGTTGAGAAAAACCATAGGCGCCCTCAGGATATACGGGTGTCAGTTCACTGGCAGATTCTTTTTTGGTTTCCTGCTTTTCATCTTCTTTTTCTTCCGCCGCACTCACCCATGATGCTGTCCATTGAATCTCGGAGCCATCCGGAGCAATACCATTACCAGAAATGGATTTATCCTGAAATGTACCGGAAAGGCGGATACTGCCTTCAACATTCAATTCCTTGCCTGGAAATGAAAACGCGAGCCGGTGAGCTTCATTTTCCACAGCCTTAAGTTTGATTTCTGTTGAATCCACCACCAGCTTCCCGGACACTTTTTTATCTTTTTGGGTCAATTCCAGTGTTGCGACAATGGTTAATCCGCCGGTTAAAGCAATGTCCCAGTTCCCGGATACATCATGCACAGGTTCATCCTTGACGATGTATTGTTTACCTTGTATCCATACTTCAGAAATCTTTGATTTTTTATCAAAATAGTCCCCATCAGTAATAACCAGATTGGCCACAAAACCTTTAGCAATCATTCCCATATTATCCAATCCGAGTTGTCTGGCTGGAGCGGTGGTCAAGGCGGCCAGGGCATCATGTTTTGATAATCCTCGTTCCACGCTCCGCAGCAGGTTTTTGCGGAACTGTTTTCTGTCCTTTAGATCATTGGATGTAAATGCAATATCAATACCGGCTTTGACCATCCGTGCGGCATTATCCGGTGCCTGATCCCAGTGGCGGAGCTGTTCCAGATTATAATCCAATGCATCTTCCCATGAATCCACATCCGGTTTCTTGGGATAGTTCATGGGAACAATGATTGTTGTATTCAAGTTCTTGAGCTCATTTAACCTGCGGTATTCATATCCACTGCCTTTTAACGAATAATTGAAATCAAATTCTTCAGCGATCTTATCCACCCTCAATGCCGCTAGTTCATGACCTGTCTCAAAGCAAAAGGGTGCGTTGGTATTCATATACTCTGCTAGTGTTTCCAAAGCTCTGTCCGTTTCGGGAGGCTCGGTCTTATCACTATTGCGGTTATAGTATTTCCAGGCATTGGCATACCATTGAGCATCGTAGAATGTTTGCCGCATTAATGAAATGGCGCCCATGAGAGAACCGGGATAACCGGGGTCACCCCAACTGCCATGCTCAAAAGCCATGAACTGTGCAGGACCATTTTCCTTAATGACTGCTTCTGATTTCCAATCTCCCAAATGAATCAAAGCTGACCGTCCGCGGAAAATGCCTTTGGCCGGTACAATCTGTGCTGTGGTAAAACCCATTGCACGCAGACTTTCCAATTCTTTTTCTTTTGGATGAAAGGTGTCCAAGATGTTGGCTTCTGGATGTACTTTTTTATTCCAATGGTCGGTTGCTGGTCTGGTCTTGTCTTTCTTCTTCTCCTTATTTAAATCAAAAGCAGCTGGTTTTTTGTCCTCCCGTTTCCAATAGCTCTCGATAAAACCGGCATAGACTGTTTTTCCTGATAGATCAATCTCAAAAGCCTCAGCAGGAACTTTTATTTTTTTACCAGTAGCTTCAATTACACCATTGCGAATTATTACTGTTGCATTTTCGATCTTTTTTCCGGGCTCGGGAATTAAGGTTGCATTTTTCAATGCAAATATACGGGGTGTATTATCATGAAGCCCTTTTACCGGTGCAACTTGGGCTGAAATGCCAGTAATAAAAGCTGAAAGAAAACCAGTCAATATTACTAATCGTATTTTCATAAATTTTACCTTCTATTTATTTGTTAAAAATTCTTGCCCTGCAGATGTGCTTTTACAATTTCTTTGGTCAAATAATTGTATGCATCATCAATTGTATCTGCAAAATAGAATAGATCCATATCTTCTTCAGATATCGTTCCAGCTTTTATCAAA
>Ga0208471_1000042_pt1 | contig 47381 bp, 37 predicted proteins | sample DeeseametaMP0441_FD_184210 | JGI IMG/M metagenome (GOLD analysis project Ga0208471, IMG submission 184210) | Marine microbial communities from the Deep Atlantic Ocean - MP0441 (SPAdes) | ecosystem: Environmental > Aquatic > Marine > Oceanic | place: East of Rio de Janeiro, Brazil, South Atlantic...
GCCGATTTAGAACAATTAGATATTAAACGTAGAGAAGTCTTACCAAACGATGTGAAGATCGATATTTTATACTGTGGGGTTTGCCATAGTGATATTCACCAAGTTCGTAATGATTGGGGCAATTCTAAATACCCTGTAGTTCCTGGGCACGAAATTATTGGTCGCGTTATTGAAACCGGTAACGAAGTTTCAAAATTTAAAGAAGGAGATTTAGTAGGTGTTGGTTGTATGGTCGATTCTTGCCAAGAATGCGAATCTTGTAAAGAAGGCTTAGAGCAATACTGTGAAAACGGAATGGTAGGAACTTATAATGGTAAAGATGAACATTTAGGCGGTCACACTTTCGGCGGTTATTCTGAAACGGTGGTAGTTAGAGAAAAATTTGTATTGAAAGTACCAGAAAATATCGATGCAAAAGGAGCTGCGCCGTTATTATGTGCAGGGATCACCACTTGGTCTCCACTTCGCCATTGGAACGTAAAAAAAGGAGATAAAGTAGGAGTTATTGGTTTAGGTGGTTTAGGTCATATGGGCGTTAAATTTGCTGCTGCATTGGGTGCAAGAGTAGTGATGATCACTACTTCACCGGGCAAAAGTGAAGACGCTAAGAAATTAGGAGCCGATGAGGTATTGATTTCTAAGGATGAAGAACAGATGAAAAAACATACCGGATCTTTCGATTTTCTATTGAATACCGTCCCGGTGAAGCACGATCTAAACCCTTACATTGGTCTTTTAAAAAGAGATGCAACAATGGTATTAGTTGGTGCAATTGAACCTCTAGAAGAAATGCATGGAGGAGGACTTATTATCGGAAGAAAAAGTGTTGCCGGTTCTGTGATTGGCGGAATCCCGGAAACTCAAGAAATGTTAGATTTTTGTGGAGAACACAACATTGTTTCTGATATTGAAATGATCGATATGCAAAACATCAACGAAGCTTTCGATCGCGTTACCAAATCTGATGTAAAATACCGTTTCGTGATCGATATGAAGTCTCTGAAAAACTAATCTTCACATCAAGTTATATATTCAAAAGCCTAAAGTCTATTATAGATTTTAGGCCTTTAATCATACAAAAGAAAATCCCTGACAGTAAAAACTATCAGGGATTATTATTTTAAAAAGCTTTAAAGCTACTTACTATTCTACCGGTTGATCTTTTTTATAAGCATCACTATGAATATTTGCTACAGCTCTACCCGATGGATCGTTCATATTTTTAAACGATTCGTCCCACTCTAAAGCAGTTGGTGTGCTACAAGCGATCGAAGGCACTGAAGGTACCGACAAGGCTGCAGCATCACTCGGGAAATGTTCTGTAAAAATTGAACGGTAGTAATATTCTTCTTTACTACTTGGTGGTTGCATTGGAAATTTAAAATGTGCATTGGCTAGTTGCTCATCGCTCACTTTTTCATTCACCATTTCTTTTAAAGTATCGATCCAACTGTAACCAACTCCATCAGAAAATTGTTCTTTCTGGCGCCAAGCTACACTCTCTGGTAAATAATCCTCAAAAGCTTTACGAAGCACCCATTTTTCAATACGTTCTCCGTTAATCATTTTATCTTTTGGGTTTAATCGCATGGCAACATCCATAAACTCTTTGTCTAAGAAAGGCACACGACCTTCAATACCCCAAGCACAAAGTGATTTATTAGCTCTTAAACAATCGTACATATGTAGTTTGTCTAGCTTACGAACGGTTTCTTCATGAAATTCTTTATCGTTTGGCGCTTTATGAAAATAAAGGTAACCTCCAAAAATCTCATCAGAACCTTCACCGGAAAGTACCATTTTAATTCCCATTGACTTGATATGTCGAGCCATTAAATACATAGGCGTAGAAGCTCTTACAGTAGTTACATCGTAAGTCTCTAGATGATAAATCACATCTTTAATCGCATCTAAACCTTCTTGAATGGTAAATTTAATTTCGTGATGTACCGTATCTAAATGATCGGCTACTTTTTGAGCTGCCGCTAAATCTGGCGAACCTTCTAAACCAATTGCGAATGAGTGCAAACGTGGCCACCAAGCTTCATCGGTATCTTGACTTTCAATACGTTTTTGTGCATATTTTTTTGCCAATGCTGAAGTAATAGATGAATCTAAACCTCCTGATAGTAAAACTCCATAAGGAACGTCACTCATTAATTGACGATGAACCGCTTTTTCTAAAGCTTCCCGTAGATCTTCAATACTGGTTTCATTACCTTTTACATTATCGTATTCCATCCAATCACGTTCGTACCAACGCTGAAAACCTTCTTCTTTACTTGATAAATAATGCCCCGGAGGAAATAATTCGATCTTCATACATTTACCTTCCAACGCTTTTAATTCTGAAGCTACATAAAAGGTTCCGTTTTCATCCCAACCAATATAAAGTGGGATTATTCCCATATGGTCACGCGCAATCAAGTATTCGTCGGTTTCTACGTCATAAAGGGCAAAACCAAAAATACCATTGAGTTCATCTAAAAATTTTGCTCCTTTTTCTTTATAAAGTGCGAGTATAATTTCGCAGTCAGAATTGGTCTGAAAGTTATAATTACCATTTAGCTGATTTCGTAGATTAAGGTGATTATAAATTTCACCATTGGCAGCAAGTACCAAATTACCATCTTCAGACAACAAAGGTTGTTTCCCTGAAGTGGGATCTACAATCGCCAAGCGCTCGTGCGCCATAATGGTCTTCTCGTTACTGTACACACCGCTCCAATCTGGACCACGGTGACGAATACATTTCGCCATTTCCAGTAACTGAGGTCGTAACGTTTCAGAGGCTTCCTTAAGATCGAAAGCGCAAACAATTCCGCACATAAAGTTACATTTTAAAAATTAATAAATAATAAAAATCAACCCTATCATAGAGTTGATTTGTTTGTTGAATAAACTAATATAAGTGAAAAAACTTAGACGAAAGACTTCACTCAGTACGTTTCTGTCATATTTACGAGATTATTAAATTATAAAGATTTAAATATTCAAAAACTCAATAAATAAGGTGATTAATTACGCTTCTTCTATTATCTGTATAACTTTTCATCAACGCTTCTAATATTTAGCAAAATAATAGCTTTTTCTTAAGACTCGATTTGAAGCAATGTGAGTAAATTTATAGTATGATGAAAGCTATATTTATTACACAAGCCGGCGGACCTGAAGTACTTCAACTTCAAGAAACCGAAAAACCTTCTCCTCAAGAACACGAAGTTCTCCTAAAAATTAAAGCAGCCGGAGTTAACCGAAGTGATATTTTAACGCGTGAAAATCCCGACGCATACGGTGACGATTTGCCTTCAGCTAAGATTCCCGGGTTAGAAGTTTCTGGGGTGATTAAAGCTATAGGGTCTCAAGTTTCAAATTTTAAAATTGACGATAAGGTTTGTGCCTTAGTAGCCGGCGGCGGTTATGCAGAATATATTTGTGTTGATGAACGTTTATGCTTGCCCATTCCTGAAGCTCTGAGTTTTGTAGAAGCCGCTTCGTTACCGGAAGTGATTTTTACGGTTTGGTTTAATTTATTTCAACAGGCGAATCTAAAATCTGGAGAAAAATTACTTATTCACGGCGGAACGAGCGGCGTTGGCGTGATGGGTTTACAAATTGCAAAGGCTTTAGAAATTGAAACATTCGCTACAGCGGGTTCTTCAGAAAAAATAGAATTCTTAAAGAACATCGGGGTTTCCAAAGCGATCAATTATAAAGATGAAGATTTTCAAGAAGTATTGAAAGATGAAAAGCTTGATGTGATTTTTGATATGGTTGGTGGCGATTACACGAATAAAAATCTAAAATTACTTCAACCCAAAGGAAGACTCGTAAATATTAATGCTATGAAATCTGCGGAAGTAACCATAGACCTTTGGCAGGTTATTTCTAAAAACATCAGCTTAACCGGAAGTCTTCTAAAACCTCAACCTATTGATGTAAAAGCCAAAATAGCTAAGGAAATTAAAGCTGAAGTTTGGCCGCTTTTTACTTCCGAAGAAATAAAACCTGTGGTCTATAAGAAATTTCCGCTATCAAAAGCGAATGAAGCGCATAAATTAATGGAAAGCAGCAATCATATTGGTAAAATTATTCTTGAAGTATAATTCAGCTAAATTGACATTTATCATAAATAATTGATAACAAATTAATTAAATTCAACTAAAAACATATAACCATGAAAACATTAGAAAATAAAGTCGCTATTATTACAGGAGCCGGCTCCGGAATCGGAAAAAGCACTGCTCTATTATTTGCAAAAGAAGGCGCAAAAGTTGTTGTTACCGATATTAACGAAGAACACGGTAATAGCGTTGTTAAAGAGATTGAAGCTAATGGCGGAGATGCCATTTTTATTAAAGCCGACACTTCTAAAGCAGAAGATTCTGAAATGACCGTAAAGAAAACAATCGAAAAATTTGGTCAATTAGATATTGCTGTAAACAATGCCGGAATTAGCGGACCTACAGAGCCGATTGGAGAATATTCGATTGAAGCTTGGGATAAAGTGATTAGTATTAACCTATCTGGAGTTTTTTACGGAATGCGTTACCAAATTCCTGAAATGCAAAAAGCCGGAAAAGGAAGTATTATAAACGTTGCCTCTATTTTAGGGCAAGTAGGTTTTGCAAATAGTTCTGCTTATGCTGCTGCAAAACACGGCGTGGTTGGACTTACAAAAACCGCAGGATTAGAATATGGTAAATCTGGAGTTCGTGTAAACGCTGTTGGACCTGCTTTTATTGAAACACCGCTAGTAAAAGATTCGCTATCTGAAGATGCCTATAATTCTTTAGCTGAAATGCATTCGATGGGAAGATTAGGTCAACCCAATGAAGTTGCTGAATTATTCTTATGGTTGGCTAGCGATAAAGCTTCATTTGCAACCGGAGCATATTATCCGATTGACGGTGGTTACCTGGCCAAATAATTTTATTGAACAAACTAAAAAATTCCCTTTCTCAAGGGAATTTTTTTATGCATATTTTTGAGCTACTCGTTTGCGGTTAAGCATGACAGAAATACAAATTAAAGCTCCTAAAAATGCCATAAAAGCGCCGACAACTTCCGGTGAAGTGTAACCAAATCCATTATCAATAGGTATTCCGCCGAAAAAAGCTCCTAAAGCATTTCCGATATTAAAACCGGCTTGCATACTGGCTGAAGCTAACATTTCTGCTCCTTTTGCAGATTTGATCATTAACATTTGAATAGGTGCGATTACCGAAAACGCAACGATACCGGTAATAAAATTCATCACTAGCGATAGCATTTGGTTTTCAGCAACTAGTTTAATTCCGAAGAGACAAATAACCATAGTGAAAAGCAAGATCGTTCCTGCTTTAATAGGTGAAATAGCATCTGCCAATCGACCACCAATATAATTACCAATCGTCATCCCTACTCCTACCATCATCAAGATAAATGTGACGTTAGATTTTGCAAATCCGCTTACATCAGTAAGTAGCGGAGTGATATAACTGAACCACGCAAAAAAGCCTCCCGTACCAACTGCCGTAATAAGTAATACCAACCAAGGTTCTAAATGTTTAAATATTTTAAGTCCTTCTTTGGGTTTTTCACCTTCATTTTTTTCAATTTTAGGCATCCAAAAGATCAAAGAAAGAATCGCTAACAGTCCGATTGCAGCGACTATTAAAAAACTATAGCGCCAAGAAATACTTTGCCCGACATAAGTTCCTAACGGGATACCAACAATATTCGCAAAAGTTAAACCACTAAACATAATAGCGATCGCACTCGCCTCTTTGCCTTGCTTCGCTAATTTACCGGCAACTACGGCACCAACTCCAAAAAAAGCTCCGTGAGGTAAACCTGAAAGTAAACGGGTTACTAAAAATAAATTATAGGAAGGCACGATGATCGATAAACCATTAAACACCGTAAATAAAACCATTAAGCCTATCAAAAGTTTTTTAGGCGGAAAGTTACCGGCAATAAGCACCAATAATGGCGCACCAATTACAACTCCTAAGGCATAAGATGAGATAAGGTAACCTGCTTCTGGAATACTAACCGATAGATCTGAAGCAATATCTGGCAACAAACCCATCATCATAAACTCTGTCATCCCAATCCCAAAACCGCCAATGGCTAAGGCGATTAAACTTTTTTGAATATTCATATTGCTTCAATTTGAAGCTGCAAATGTAGTCGGAATTTTAAACTGAAAAGAAAACTAATGATAAAGTTTTACTACCGCAATATAGAGTTTACTAACGATATCGATTGAGATTATAAATTCATTCTTTGGTAATTTCTAAAATTTTCTCTTTCGTAATAGGTTTGGTTAAATAACCTTTTACTTTATCAAATTGTTTAGCACGTTCTTGATCGGAATAATCGATAGATGAAGTTGCCAAATAAATGCAAGAGTCTTTAAAATCTTCTTTATTAATATTTTCAAGAAACTCCCAACCATCCATTTTAGGCATATTGATATCGAGTAGCATGATTTGGCATTTGCAATGGTTGTTTTTATAGTAGTTGAAAGCATCTTCGCCATTATAAAATGTTCTTATAGCGATGTTCCCATCAATTCTATTGATAAGTCTTTTCATTAAGAGTTGGTAAACTCTATCGTCATCTACTATACAAATTTCCATACTACTTTTTAAAATACAGGGTAAAAACAGACCCTTTATTTAACTCGCTTTCAATTTCAATTTTACCTCCTAAAGCTTTCATTTGGTTGTTGGTTACAAACAAACCTATACCTCGTGAGTTTTTAAAATCTGTAAAAGTTTCATACATGCCAAAGATCTGACCTTTATAAGAGTCTAGATCGATGCCAATACCATTATCTTTAATTTGAAGAATTTTAAACTCTTCGGTTTCACTAAAGATAAGATTAATTTCTGAATTTCTCTGCTTATCTCTATATTTTATAGCGTTAGAAATAATATTGAGTAGTACACTTTCTAAGTATGCGGGATTAAATTTAAGTTGCTCTCCTTCAGGAATATTTTCGGTGATCGTTATGTTGTTGCACTTAATTTCTCTTTTTAAAATGTTTTTTATTCGCTGCAAAAATGGCTTTAAAGTTATTTCTTCAACCAAACCGCCATCACTTTTTTGAATGTGAATCACTTCATTTAAATCGGTTAAAGTTTCATCTAAAGAAATGGTGACTTCTTCTAATAAATTAAACATTTCTTTCTTCTCTTCAAAAGTTTCTAGATCTCGAATTAAATGAATTAAGCCTTGAATATTGCTCGAATGCGACCTTAAGTTATGAGAAACAATGTAAGAGAAGTTCAACAAACGTTCATTTTGCTCGACCACCATTTGGTAAGAATGCTGCAAGTTAATCATCGCTTCTTTCTTATCGGTTACATCGACTGTCGTTCCTTTTACTTTGAATATTCCGTTTTCTGAGGTTTCGCACTCAACACGCGTTAAAATATGTTTTAACTTATTATTTGTATCGAGTATTCTTAACTCTAAGGTCGTCCCTTCTTTTGTCTCTAGTATTCTTTTTAGATCTTGCTTATATTTTTCGAAATCTTCAGGATGAATTCTATTCGATAACACATCACTATCAAATTTTTGGTTTTTATCAACATCAAATATCTTATACATTCGATCTGACCATCTTATTTTCCCTTTTTCAGGCTCCCAATCCCAGTAAGCAAGTTTAGAGATTCGAATGGCCATTTGCATGCGATCTTGTAAGTCTTTTAATTTCTTTTCAGATTTTTTACGTTTGGTTACGTCTTCAATTAAAAGAATATGGGTAATTTGATGGTTTACTTCTAAGGCTGAATTTGTTACCCTAACAATTTTCTTTAGGCCTCGTTTACATATGAGCTTGCCTTCAAACTTATCGTAATTCAAAAGCTTTTTAAATGAATCGTCTTGAAGCTGAAGAAACTTCGAAAACCTTTCACCTTTTAATTCATCAATCGTATAGCCGGTCTTCGATAAAAATTTCGGATTCGCTTCTATAAATTTTTCATTTTCATCTAAATGAATAATTGACATACCCGCTTCCTGAAAAATTGCTTTATACTTAATTTCAGAATTTAAAAGTTTAGCGGTTTGCAATTTAATATAACGCTGAAGTTGAGCCGGGCGCTGCAAAACTACGTAAGTTAAAAGCGCACAACCAAAGGCTAGAAATAAACCAAAAATTAAAAAAGGTGAAGCGGCAATAAAAGCTTTATGTGAGTTATCTTGACCTAAATAAATTTCCCATTCGGCGTCTTCAACAACAATTTTTTCAGCTTTACTAAAATCGAAATCTTCACTATTATTATCATTAAAAATTTCTCGCTCTCCGGTATTGGGGTTTATTTTGGTAAACCTATAATTATAGCCTTCATCAGCCAAGTTTTGAATTCCCGACTTTTTTAGAAAAGTTTCTAAGTTGATCATCACTGCAGAGAAGCCCCAAAAGCCGTCATCTGCATAAACAGGCAATCTTCCTATAATACCAAAGCCGCCTTGTTTAAATTTTAAGGGTCCGGCAAAAAACATTTTTCCGCTTTCTATCGATTTTTTCGCTTCGGTTTTTGAATACTCATAATCAAGCACATTTAAACCAATTGCTCCTTTATGTTTTTCGTAAGGGTAAACATATTTTATTACTCCATCGGGCACTAATTCTATTCCGTCAATATTTGGGTTAGAATTAAAAAGTTTTTCAGCAACTGCATTAAAATTTTTGGGTTTTCCGTTATCGTCTATAGTTAAAGCTATAGATAATGTCGTACCATAACTACTTTTTAGAATTTGATCAATTTTCCCTTCTACCTCTTGTAAAGTTTCGGTTGCTTTATGTGCTTCTTTTTCTTGATTAATCCATAATTCTTTCTGAGCTATCAAAAAAGAAAGCCCAAATACCACTACAAAAGTCAATGTAGAAAGTAAGTACGGATGGTTGTAAAACCAATGTATATGATAACGGTTATCCTCTAATTGCATTTAGAGTAGAAATAGTTAGTGATTAGCTAATCTAAGAAATATGACAAATTTCTTACAAATTTTCTTTATTTATTTAATAAAATTATCAATATGTTGTATTTCTGCTTATTTTTTTACCTTTAACCTAAAATGTTTTAAAAATATTGCTATGTCAAAACCTTATTATGATCCTTCAGATTTAAGAAAGTTTGGAGAAATTACCGAATGGAGTGAAGAATTAGGAAAGAAATTTTTTGATTACTACGGAAGCGTTTTTGAAGAAGGCGCACTTTCTGCCCGAGAAAAATCACTTATTGCGTTAGCCGTTGCCCACGTTGTTAAATGTCCTTATTGTATCGATGCTTATACCAAAGATGGTTTAGAACGCGGCATTACCAAAGAAGAAATGATGGAAGCCGTTCACGCCGGAGCAGCCATAGAAAGCGGAGCTACTTTAGTTCACGGTGTACAAATGATGAATAAATACAAGAAATTATCGATGTAGTCTTAAAACTGCGACTACCTATTTTTCGTTAAGTATTTCAACTAAAAACCAAACCGTTTATGAGCACCAAGTCGCTTTCGGCCAGAAATAACGAATTATCAAACCCGCAAAAGCAATTAGAATATTTAAGCGAAGGCTTATTTGCCGATGGTGAATTACCCACGTTTAAGCATAAACTAGAGAAGGAAGACGATTTTCCTCTGCAGCCAAAACCTTTAGAGATTCTTCAGATCAATTTAGGTTATATGTGTAATCAAGTTTGTTCACATTGCCACGTAGATGCCGGTCCCGATCGTAAAGAGATCATGACGGTCGAAACCATGCAACATTGTCTGGAAGCGATTAAAAAAACCGGTGCGCATACTTTAGATCTCACCGGTGGCGCGCCAGAGATGAATCCTAATTTTCGTTGGTTTGTAGAAGAAGCTTCTAAAGCAGGAATTAAAGATTTTATCGTTCGCTCTAACCTTACGATTATCGTAGCTAATAAAAAATACTACGATTTGCCGGAGTTTTTCAAAAAACATAATGTTCACGTGGTTTCTTCACTACCTTTTTATAAAAAAGAAAAAACCGACAAACAACGTGGTGAAGGTGTTTTCGACAAATCGATACAAGCTTTGCAGATGCTGAATACAGTAGGTTACGGGAAAGAAGGTAGCGGCTTAAAATTAGATTTAGTGTATAATCCTTCCGGTGCATTTTTACCCAAAGATCAAGATGCGATGGAAAGTGACTTTAAAACCGCGCTTAAAGAAGATTTTGATATCGACTTCAACAGTCTTTTTGCAATTACGAATCTGCCAATTAGTAGATTTTTAGAGTATTTAATTGCTTCAGAAAATTATGAAGATTATATGTACGAATTGGTAAATGCTTACAATCCTGCTGCAGTACAAAATGTCATGTGCAGAAATACACTTTCGGTAAGTTGGGATGGTTGGCTTTACGATTGTGATTTTAACCAAATGCTCGAATTAAAAGTGAATAGTAGCGTAAAGCATATTAGTAATTACGATGAAGATGCGATACAAAACAGGAATATTATTATCTCGCAACATTGTTACGGTTGTACTGCCGGCGCAGGAAGCAGTTGCCAAGGAACCGTTGCTTAAAAGTATATGAAACTATCAAGATTATTTTTATTGTTAAGTTGCTTGTCTTGTATTTCTCAAAATTCTGTTGAAGAAGTTCTCGATCGTTACAACTAGCATTCGGTACCTTACATTTCTGTTGAACAACTAAAAGCTATTCAGCAAAAAGACAGCGTGATTTTGTTAGATGCTCGCGAACCGGAAGAGTTTCAGGTAAGTCATTTAAAAAATGCGTCTTACGTTGGCTATAAAGATTTTTCTGCGGAAGAAATTCAGCAACAATTCCCGGATAAAGATCAGCCGATCGTAGTGTATTGTTCGTTAGGGGTTCATTCTGAAAAAATTGGAGAAAAACTTCAACAATTAGGTTACAAGAATATTCAGAATTTATACGGCGGAATTTTTGAATGGAAAAACAATAACTACCCGGTATTTACTTCAGAAAACAAAGAAACCAACAAAGTTCACGCTTATAGCAGAAGATGGTCTAAATGGCTAAAAAATGCTGAAAAAGTTTACTAAATGAAATCGAAAAACCTGCTTATCATCTTCACCAAAAACCCTGAATTAGGAAAATGTAAAACCCGATTAGCCAAAAGTATTGGCGACACTGCGGCTTTAGAGGTTTATAAAAAACTACTTCAACACACCGCAAAAGTCACGCAAGATCTTTCTGCCGATAAAGCGGTTTTTTACAATATAGAACCTATCGATCAAGATGACTTTTCTTCAACCTATTTCAGCAAGAAAACTCAACGCGGTAATGATCTAGGCGAAAAAATGAGCAATGCCTTTCAAGGAGGTTTTCAGAATAATTACGAAAAAGTCGTGATCATTGGCAGCGATCTATACGATTTACAAACTCGTGATATCGATGAAGCTTTTCTTCAACTAACGCATAACGATTATGTAATTGGTCCGGCAAAAGACGGCGGCTATTATTTATTAGGGATGAAAAAATTTACTCCAGAAGTTTTTCAAGAAATTAATTGGAGTACTGCTACAGTTTTAAAAGAAACTTTGCACATTTTAAAAAATAAAAAAGTAGCTTTATTAACGCAAAAAAACGATATCGATACCATCGATGATATAAAGAATATCGAGGTATTTCAACAATATATAAATTCATGAGACATATAGAACAAACGGTAAAATATCTTAAAAACAAAGGTTTTGAAGCTCCGGAAGTCGGTATTATTTTAGGAACAGGTTTAGGGAAACTTTTAGAAGAAGTAAAAATCCTGGAAGAGGTAAGTTACAACCACATTCCTAATTTCCCGACCGCAACGGTTGAGTTTCATAAAGGTCATTTAATTTATGGCGAATTAGAAGGCAAGAAAGTAGTAATTATGCAAGGTCGCTTTCATTTATACGAAGGTTACAGCTTGCAAGACGTTACTTTTCCTGTAAGAATTATGCACCGTTTAGGCATTAAAAAATTATTGGTTTCTAATGCTTCCGGCGCAATAAATCCAGAATTTAACAAAGGTGAATTAATGCTTATCGATGATCATATTAATTTACTAGGCGGTTCTCCTCTAGCCTTTAAAGGCGTTTCTCAATACGGCGAACGCTTTGTAGATATGAGTTGCCCTTATGACAAGCAAATGAGTGAAAAAGTTGAAGCGATCGCGAAGCAAAACCAAATCAAACTAAATAAAGGGGTTTACGCTTCTGTACTCGGACCTCAACTTGAAACGCGTGCCGAATACCGAATGCTAAGAACTATTGGTGCCGACGCCGTTGGGATGAGTACCGTACCCGAAATTATTGTCGCGAATCATTTAAAATTACCGGTTGTTGCGGTTTCTGTGTTAACCGATGAAGGTGATCCCGATAATTTAGAGCCGGTCGACATTAAAGAAATTATTGCGATGGCTGCAAAAGCAGAACCTAATATGATTGTTTTATTTAAAGAATTAATTAAGGCTATTGAAGTATGAGTTATTTAGAAACCACTAAAAATGTTTATAAAGAAGCCGCTTTAACTCCAGATGTTGGGCTTTGCTGTACGACCAATCCTGTTTGGGAATTACCGGGATTAAAAATTCCGAAGATCATGCAGGAGATGAATTATGGCTGCGGAAGCACCGTGCACGCCAGAGATTTGGTCAACAACCCAAAAACACTTTACGTAGGCGTTGGTGGCGGAATGGAACTATTGCAATTTGCTTATTTCTCTAGGCAAAAAAATGGCGTAGTGGGTATAGATGTGGTTGACGAAATGCTTGAAGCTTCCCGTAAAAACTTTAAAGAAGCAGAAGAATTAAATCCTTGGTTTAAATCTGAATTTGTCGATCTAAAAAAAGGCGATGCGTTAAATTTACCGGTTGAAGATAACACGATCGATGTTGCGGCTCAAAACTGTCTCTTCAATATTTTTAAAACTGAAGAATTAAAAAAAGCTATTGCAGAAATGTATCGCGTTTTAAAACCTCACGGCAGGTTAGTAATGAGCGATCCCATTTGTGAGCAAGAAATGAATGAAACTTTACGCAATGACGAGCGACTTCGAGCGCTTTGTTTAAGCGGAAGTTTGCCTTTAAATGAATACGTAAAAATGCTTACCGATGCCGGTTTTGGTACTATTGAAATTAGAGCTAAAAAACCCTACCGAATTTTAGATGCTAAAAACTATCCCACCGAAGAGCGTATTTATATTGAAAGTATTGAGGTTGCAGCCATAAAAGATCCGATGCCGGAAGATGGCCCTTGTATTTTCACCGGAAAAGCTGCCATTTATTATGGTGAAGATGACTTTTTTGATGATAAAAAAGGACATATTTTGCTTAAAAATCAGCCGTTAGCAGTTTGTGATAAAACTGCCGGCGCATTAGCCGATTTAAATCGAGACGATATATTTATTAGCGAATCGACGTTTCACTACGATGGCGGCGGTTGTTGCTAAATTGAAAAATAAAAAAAGCCTCTTCAAATTGAAGAGGCTTTTTTTATTTGCTATAGGTTTAAAACTAACCTCTCGAAATTTCTAAGATCTCGAAAGTCATCGTACCGTTTGGCACTTGAATATCGGCAGTATCACCCACTTTTTTTCCTAGCAAACCTTTACCAATAGGAGAGTCTACCGAAATTTTACCACTTTTTAAATCGGCTTCACTTTGCGCAACCAATTTATATTTTACTTCCATTCCGTTCGTGGTATTTTTAATCTTCACAGAACTATGTATCAATACTTTAGAAGTATCTAATTGAGACTCATCGATCACTCTCGCATTCGCTACCACTTCTTCTAATTTAGAAATTTTCATCTCTAATAATCCTTGCGCTTCCTTGGCGGCATCGTATTCGGCATTTTCACTTAAATCGCCTTTATCTCTCGCTTCTGCAATTGCTTGTGAAGCTGCAGGACGTTCTACATCTTTTAGATGATTTAACTCGTCTCTTAATTTTTTAAGTCCTTCTTCAGTATAATAAGATACTTTACTCATAACTTCATCGTTTATATATACAAAAAGAATCCCACTCTCATGGGATTCGATTAAAACAAATATAATAAATTTTAACAAGCTTAGCAATTATGTTACCTTGCCCCACAAAATTTTTTAAAATGAAAAAAGTTTATATACTCATACTTTCTGCAATGCTAACCATAGCGTGTAGTAGCGATGACAACCATCGCCAAAACAACCCCAATTTATTGGATGTAAATGTAAACTTTACCGTTGATACGAGTTTCCCTCAATTCAGCAACCTAAGTGTAAGTGTCGGAAGCCCAGTTTACGTTGGAGGTTATGGAAACGGAGGTATTTTTCTAATGAATAACGGTAGTAGCATTGTTGCTTGGGATGCTATTGATCCCAACCATCCTAGAGATAACAGCTGTACATCGATGCAACTTGAAAGTCCACATGTAGTTTGTAACTGCGAAGGAAACAAATACGAGTTATTTAACGGTAACTTTATTGAAGGAGAAAATCTTGAATATACACTTTATAATTATCGAGTTTCTGAAGTTTCACCTGGGGTTTACAGAGTAACCAATAACTAAGAAATATCTTTCCACCATTGAGTTTGTGGAAGTTTTTCTTCTAAAATTAGCGGCTCTCCAATTTGTGGAGTCGCTATTTTTTTATTGATGCCAACTTTAAGTAAACGCTCGATCGGTTCTTGCCAAGGATGGTAAGCCAATTTAAATTTTGCCCAATGTACCGGTAAAATTACTTCGGCATTTAGGTCGTTAGCAACCTCAATGATCTCTTCAGGTTGAGTATGAATTAGCGGCCAATATTCGCCATATTGCCCGCATTCTAAAATGGCAAGATCAAATTTTTCAAAGGCGTTCCCTATTTCTTTAAAATGTTTGCCGTAACCAGAATCGCCACCAATAAAAATTTTATAACCAAATATTTCTAATATGTAAGAAGACCAAAGTGAAGTATTTCGTTTTAAACCTCTACCTGAAAAATGTCTTGCCGGGGTTGCGGTAATTTTTATTTCTTCTGAAATTTCTAAATGACTTCCCCAATCGAGTTCTGTGATCTTTTCTTCAGCAATCTTAGCATTCAGCATATCTTTTTTGACGCCTTTTGGCACTAAATATTGATTGGTTTTAGACCGAAGTGCTTTTATACTTTTTTGATCTAAATGATCGTAATGATTATGAGTTTGCAAATGAAAATCGATGGTTGGCATCTCTTCTACTCCATAAGTATTGGCTCCTTCAAAAGCTTTCATCATAAACGGAAACGGAGAAGCATAACCGCAAAAAACAGGATCTACTAAAATATTTATGCCTCGACAATGAATTAAATAGGAAGAATGCCCAAACCAAATTACCGCTGGTTTTTCACTATAAAAATTCTTTAAATCGGTGGTAACGCTTGGTATTTTATCTTGTGGCGAAACTGATTTTGGCGCTTTAAATTGCTTCCTGAAAATTTTAACATAAGAAGCATCGTCTGTCATCATCGGTGTTTTTTCTAAATTTTGGTAAACACCATTTTCTATTGTTGATGAAGGAATTTTTGAATTGATGGAGATTTTCATCTGTTCTCTTTTATTATTTTTTAGTCAGATAGAATTCGCCAAGGGACATTTTGCGTTTCAACATTTTGTTATGGCTCATTTCATAATTATAAATGGAAGGAACTTCAAAAGTAATAGCTTTTTGGCGTTTCTAAAGTTAAAGAGAAACTAAAAAAGGCTTCCTGTTTCCAGAAAGCCTTTGAATAGATAGGTTAGTATTTATTCCATTTAAAATCTTAGCGTTATCCCGACTAAAAAGTTAATCGTTGCCTGCGGATAGTAGCCGGCACCATCGTAGGTGGTCGTACTACCATCGTCGTTAGGAATATCGTAGGTATAATAATAGCCGTTCGAGATGTATTCTTCATCGAAAATATTATTCACCAAACCGGTAAATATTACCTCTTTAAATAACGGAGCGTTTTGCCAGATATATTGAATATTTAAATCGGTGGTTGTGTAATCTTCCAATTTAGAAGCTTCAACTTCATAATTACTCATATATTGCTCGCCAACATATTTGGTTAATACATTGATCTGAAGATTTTCTACCGGCTGAATTCTAATCATATTTCCGGCGATGATATTGGGTGAAAAAGCAATATCGGTATCTTCAAAAGTGACAGACTCTCCATCTAAAAATGTGTTGTATTCTCGGTTTTTGTTTTGACTAATTGCCACATTAGGTCGAATACTTAAAAAATCGGTGACCTTAAAGGTCGCGTCTACTTCTAAACCTAAGCGATAACTTTCTCCGCTATTTCTTCTAATCGCAGCACCTTCTTCATCAATCTCGCCGGTTAACACCAACTGGTCTTTATAATTCATAAAATAAAGGTTGGTATTTACTTGCGCTTTTTCTGCTTTGTAACGCCAACCTAATTCGTAATCGACCAAACGTTCTTCTGTGGGAGCTGCTAAACCTTGCTCAAAAGCATCTTCGTAATCTGAACGTGAAGGCTCACGATGCGCCACCGCTACCGATGCATAAAATTGATTGATTTGGTTAAGCTGATAAGTTAAACCTCCTTTAGGATTGAAAAATGAAAAATTAGCATCGATCGGAAAGTTAGCTACTTCTTGCGTAGGTCCGTTTCCTTCATAATTAATGGTTCTTAACTGAAGATCTCCGAAGGCAGCAAGCTTATCGGTTAACGAAACAGTCGCTTTTCCGTAGATATTAAAATCTGTTTTTACCGCATTATTCTCGTAAAATGGCTCATAGGGATCGTTGTTTTGAGCAAATCTGGTATAAATCACTTCTCCAAAATGATCGCCATCGTAACGGTTCCAACCGCCACCAAGTACAAGATCTAATTTCTCGTTTTGGTAATTGGCGCTAAAAGTGGTTCCGTAAAAATGATTATCTAACCAACTTGTATTCACTAAATCTGAAGTGGTTACTTCTTCGCCATTTGCAGTAAACGGAGTTAAACCGAAATCGACTAAACTGGCATCTTCTTCATATTCTTCATAATAACCTTTACCGCGCGTATAATGAAAGGCTAAGTTCGTTGACCAGTTATTATCGAATTTTTGATTCCACAGTAATTGGTAATGGTCTTGTTGGTAATTATCGGTTTGATTGTCGTAAAACTTTTCATTACCATCTTCATCAAAGTAAATTCCCGCAGGATTATACCTTCTTCCTCTTTCGTTAATCGTCGATTGTTCTACACCATACCAAGCTTGGTAAGTTCGTTCTTTACCACCAAACATAATGGCTTTTACGATGGTACCATTATTCACGTAGCTTCCTTGTAAGAAATACGATTTGAGGTCTGATTCGGCACGATCGATATATCCATCACTTTTAATTTGTGATGCACGACCGGTAAACGACCAATGATCATCGATAAGTCCTGTACCAAATTTTGCGGTGTGTTTTCTGGTATTAAAAGAACCGTAACTATTCGCAATTTCTGCAAAAGCTTCTTCGCTATAACGATCGGTTAAAATATTGATGCTTGCACCAAAAGCTCCAGCTCCGTTAGTTGAAGTTCCTACACCGCGCTGCAACTGAATATTTTCTGTGGATGAAGCAAAATCTCCCATATTTACCCAAAAAGTTCCCTGACTTTCGGCATCATTGATCGGGATACCGTTTACGGTTACATTGGTTCTCGTAGCATCGCTACCACGAACGCGAATACCGGTATAACCTACGCCATTTCCGGCGTCGGTTGTAGTGACTACCGATGGCAAATAATTCATAAGCACGGGAATATCTTGCCCTAAATTACGTTCAGCAATTTCTTCGTTACTCAGGTTACTGTAAGTAATGGGCGAATCTGCATCGACCCGAATGGAAGAAAGAAAAACTTCATCTAAAGTTTCTTCAGCATTGGTGAGATCGACATCTAAGGTTTGATTTCCAGTTAAAGTTACTTCAACTTCTTTTTGATTTCCGTAGCTAAAAATTAAAGTGTAATCTCCTGCCGGTAATTGCAACGAATATTCACCATCAAAATTGGTGATCGTCGCTTCGTCTCGGTTTTTTACCATCACATTAGCTCCGGCAAGTGGTTCTTCATTTAAAGTTACGGTTCCGCTCAACGTATAATTTTCTTGAGCAAAGGCGGGAAGGCTTAGTAGAAATAAGCCTAAAACAAATAATACATGTTTCATTCGTAATAAAATTTACGAATAAAAGGGGCGATTATTCTTAGGTTAATTAATAAAATAAAAAATCCTGAAGAAACTTTTCTAAAATTAAAGTTCGTTCAGGAGTACATACAAATTCCAGAAAAGCCGCTAGCAAGCTTTTCTTATCCCTTGGCAGCATTACCTGCCCAGGTTCTTTGGGTATGATCTCAGCCACAATTGGCACCCCTTTGAGATTTGCGGCAAACTTATAAGTTATTTTTTAATTTACCATAATTTTAAGGAGTTTTATCTTTGGAGCATTTACTTTTGAGTTTATCGTGAAAAACACTAGAAAATCCATCACTTTTAAGGTACTTTTTGGGTACATCCTGCTTACTATTTTTGCAGTAGTGACGGTTTGGTTTATTTACGGAAAAGTTGAAAATCTTACTGAAACCAACAAACTCGGTAACATTAACAACAAACGTTTACTCCTTATTAGTGAAGCGGTAACCAATTTATACACCGCTGAAGGTATTAGCCGAAATATTATACAAAACCAGCGTCCTGAAAATATTGATGTTTTTAATGAACAGCTCGATACGATCTCTGTTTTGTTGGCTTCCTTAAAAACCACTTACCCTAAAGGAGATTCGACCATTGTCGATTTAGACAGCATCGACCAACTACTTACATTAAAAAAGCAAAATCTTCTTGAATTATTAAGCCTTAGAAAGAAAAACGGAAGTGAAAATTACTACGATCGTGTGCTTAACGAATTAGAAAAAACGAACTATCTTTTTGAAGACGATAATTATGAAGAACGTTTAAAAAGCTACAAACCTCACGTTCGTGAAGTATTAGTAAAATACTTAGAGTACGCTAAGCAAGATAATGCTAACAAACTTACCCAGCAGTCTGCCGACTCTTTAATTAACACCATGAAAAACGTGTTAAGCCGATTAGAAAGTGAAGAAATTGAATATCAAAATTCCGTTTCTATTAAAGAAAATGAACTTTTAGAAACCGATCGTGACCTCACCGTACAAATTAGAAAATTGCGTTCACAAATTGAACAGGAAGAAGTTCAGAAATCGGTTGCTCAGGTCGCTTCTGCGCAAACTACTTTGAATGAAACTTCGAACCTGATCATTATTTTGGGCGTCGCTTGCGTACTTACTATTTTACTGTTTGTGATCCTCATTTTTAGAGACACCAATCGAAGTCAAAAATATCGAAGTGAATTAGAGAAATCGAAAGCTTATGCCGAATTACTTCTAAAAAGAAGAGAGCAATTTATGGCTGCAGTAACTCACGATCTTCGTTCGCCACTTACGACTATTTCAGGCTATTCAGATTTATTACTAAAAACCGAACTTTCTGAAAAACAACAGCATTATTTAGAGAAGCTACAAAAATCTTCCGGATATATTCTTCATCTGGTCAACGACTTATTAGATTTTTCGAAACTAGAATCGGGAAAAATAAATGTTGAAAAACTTCCGTTTACGCCGGCCAATCTTATTAAAGATAGTGTAGATGGGATTATTCCTTCAGAAGACCCAAAGCAATTAAATGTTGAACTTAATTTAGAAGAAACATTTCAGCAAGCTTATTTATGCGATCCGTTTAGAATTCAGCAAATATTAATGAATTTAATTGGCAACGCTTACAAGTTTACCGAAAAAGGAAACATTGTAATTTCAGGGAAATTAGACACCTCATCGATCACCACCAATAAACTTCAAATAGAAATTGAAGACACCGGCATCGGAATTTCAAAAGAGCAAGAACAAGTTATTTTTGAAGAATTTTCTCAAGCAAAATCGTCGATTGAAAAAAAATATGGCGGTTCTGGCCTAGGTTTAGCGATCACCAAAAAATTAGTGAATTTACTAGATGGCGAAATCTATTTGGAAAGCAAACTTGGTAGCGGAAGTAAATTCACCTTGCTTATTCCGGTAGAAAATGCTAAACACATTGCGACTTCTAAAGCAACTAAGCAAATTACCATTACCGAAACCAAAGGTAAAAAGATCTTTATTTTAGACGACGATCCTGCTCAATTAGCCTTAACAGCAGAAATTGTTAGCCAAGCCGGTTTTGATCACACAACTTCTAACCGACCAGAAAATGCGCTTAGGGATTTAAGAAAAGAAGAATACGATCTTATTTTAACCGACATACAAATGCCAAAAGTGAACGGTTTTGAGCTGATAAGAGAATTAAAAAATAATAAAAAACTCAAGCATATTCCGGTAATCGCACTTTCCGGCAGAACAGAAATTAGACGAAAATTTTATATTGAAAAAGGATTTGAAACTAATATTATTAAACCTTTTCAGGCAAGTGAATTATTATTGAAAATTGCCAAAATTTTAGATTTAAATTATATCGAAACTGAAATAAATTCAGCTAAAAAACAAGAAAAACCTCGCGCAACTATTTTATACGATCTACACGATTTACAGGTTTTTACCGATGGCGACAAAGAATCGCTACACGTTTTATTAAAAACATTTATTGAAAACACAAAAGCAAATCTTACTCAACTGGAAGAAGCCAACCAACAACAAGACACTAAAAAAGTTGCTTTTGTAGCGCATAAAATGCTCCCCATGTTTAGGCAATTAAAAGCCAATGAGGTAATCACGCACGTTGAAAAATTGGAGAAGCAGCACGAACTTGCGCTTGATCAAGAAGATATTAATCTTTTAGTTGAAAAAGCCAGTGAAAAAACAAAGCAATTGCTACAAGAACTTCAAAAAGTGCTTACAACTTAATATCGTATTGTTTTAATTTATTATAGAGTGTTTTGCGGTCGATCGATAAAATTCTGGCGGCTTTACTTTTATTACCATTAGCTTGTTCTAATGCATCTAAAATAAGCTCTTGCTCATTTTTATTTTTAAACAAACTGTAGCTTTCTTCTTCTTTTGTTTCGGTTTGCATTTGCATAGGTAGCGCATCGACATCAATAATTTTACCGGTAGCCAACAATACCGAACGTTTGATCGTGTTTTGCATTTCACGCAAATTTCCCGGCCAAGAATAGCTATGTAATAATTCTAAAGCTTCATCTGAAAAACCTACCACATCACGTTCTAACTCTTCATTCGCCTTTTCAAGAAAATGATCGGCAAATAACATTAAATCGTCTTTTCGTTTTCTTAAAGCAGGCACCTGAATGCTAAATTCATTTAAACGATGGTAAAGGTCTTCTCTAAAATCGCCATTTTCAACTGCTTTTTTTAAGTCTTCGTTCGTGGCGGCAATTACCCGAATATCTACATTAATTTCTTGATTACTTCCTACCGGTTTAATTTTTCGTTCTTGTAAAGCTCGAAGTAGTTGGACTTGCAATTCGTAATTTAGATTTCCTATTTCATCTAAAAACAAAGTCCCGCCATTGGCTGCTTGAAAATGACCGGTTTTATCGTTTACTGCTCCGGTGAATGAGCCTTTTATATGTCCGAAAAATTCGCTTGAAGCAATTTCCTTTGGGATCGCCCCACAATCTACCGCGATAAACGTTTCTTTAGCACGTTTACTTTGATCGTGAATATTCTTAGCGACATATTCTTTACCGGTTCCGCTATCGCCAATAATTAAAACCGACATATTTGTTGGAGCCACTAACTTTATGTAATCACTTAATTTTTTTGAAGCATCGCTTACTCCTGCCACATAACTCCCTTCTACATTTCTTTTAGCCGTTTCTTTTTTGCTTTTATTGGGTTTGGCGATCACTTGTTCTTCTTCGCTTTCTAAAGCACTTTTTACAACCTGAAGCATTTTTTCAGGATTGATAGGCTTAGAAATATAATCGAAAGCTCCCGTTTTTATGGCATCTACCGCTAGGTTTACTTCCGCATAACCCGTCATTAAAATTACTTTAGTACCGGGATGTTCTTCTTTTAAAATTTGTAAAATCTCGTTACCATCTCGATCTGGTAAACGTACATCGGTAAGTACAATATCGTAATTATTCGATTTTATTTTGGCTAACGCGTCGTTACCGGTATGTGAAGCATTCACTTCGTATCCTTTTTTAGTTAGAAAGGTTTCTAACATTTGGCAAAACGCCACATCATCTTCTACAATTAGAATTTTAGCCATACGTATGATCTTGTTTCGCAAAATTAGGAAATATGCCGAGTAGCTTTTGTAAAATAATCATAAAAAAAGAGGTCTCCTACAAAGACCTCTTTTTAAAGGGCAGCAAAATCACTGCTCAGGGGTAACTTTTAGATTTTTACAAATGTTTTATCGAAATCAAAGCTTATTATAAAAAACCACGCTTAACCACTTTGACTACAGATTTAATAAAATCTCGTTTCCCAATTAAAAACTACTCTACTCAATTAATTTGATTAGGATTTTGCTGCTAACTAACTCTAACTAAACGCCAATTAAATTAGAGTTATTCATCATTACTTTTATTATTGCTATTAAGAATATAGAAATAGTTATGCCAAGCCAATAAAATAAAGATTAAACAAATTTAAATAACTGATTAATAGAAACTTATTAATTATTTACAGGGAATTATATTTTGTAGCCTTCTGTAGAAAAAACAAAAAGTCTACAATTAAACTGTAGACTTCTTACACACTTTTTAGGATAAAGGATTTTTTCGATTTGCCTTTTTTTCAGAATGAATTCTTTTATTTTTTAATCTTCTAAGCTTGGAAGCTTTTGAAGGTTTTGTTCTTTTTCTCGGCTTCTGAATGGTTAACGCATCTTCTAAGACTTTAAAGAAACGCTTAATTAAGATCTCTTTGTTTTTATGCTGACTTCTAGTGTGATCTGAACTTAACTGAAGTACATTTTCTTTGGTAAGCCTGTTCTTTAATTTAAACTCAAGTCGCTCTTTTTGCTCTTCAGAAAAAACCTCAGAATTTGCTAAACTCCAATCTAAAACTACTTTGGTACTGGTTTTATTGGCGTGTTGCCCACCGGGACCGGAGCTTAAAACTGCTTTGAAATCTGCTTCTTGTAATAATTCTTCTTGATGGCGAAGCATTACACTTGATGATTTTCATTAAGTAGATCGCAAACATTTTTTACCGGATTAAAAGTAATTACAGGAACTTCAACAAAAATGGTATTCCAATACGCCATTGCACCATTCCATAAACCTGGTAACTCTAAAGCTTTTACATTTCGACCAAATTTCGATTTTTTGGTAATAAAGCCTTTTTTAGGATTTACATATTCTGATAAGTTAAATTTTTCTCCTTTATAATTTCTTACGGAACACACTAGATCTACCGGATTAAAATGCGATGCGTTCTGCGCGATCTCGTATTGTTCTGCGTTATCGGTATCCATTTGAGCACCTTCAACAATTTGTAAAGATGTATTGCCTTCGCCGTCTTTTACCCAAAATGGTCCGCCGCCTGGAGCTCCTTGATTTTCGACCATTCCGCAAATACGAATAGGTCTGTTTAAGAGATTTCTTACGTCTTCTTCGTTTTCTAAGGTCGTTTTTACGCTTAATTTTTCTTCTAAAAGACTGTTTGCCGCTGCAAGAATATGCTTATTAAAACCATCTTTATCTATTCTGTTTAGGATCTCGAAGATTTTTTCTTGCACATTTATTAATTCTCCCGCTAAGGCTTTTTTATACTTAGAAATCGTTTCTAAATGTTCTTGCTTAATTACATTATCGATGTTCTTTATAAAAATTAAGTCGGCATCGATATCGTTTAAGTTTTCGATTAACGCACCGTGACCTCCGGGTCTAAATAATATTTTCCCTTCGTCATCACGAAATGGTTGGTTATCAAAATCTACCGCAATAGTGTCTGTGGTTTTCTTCTGAAAAGAATAGTCAACCTCAAACCTTACTCCGGTTTCTTTTTCTACTCGATCTTGAATAGCCGCGAAGGTCTCTTTAAATTTTTCTAAATGATCTTCGGTTACTGTAAAATGTAATTTTGCTTTTTCGTTTCTGCTTGCATATTTAGCAGCTTCTATTAGATGCTCTTCAAAAGCAGTTGCGTAATAACCATCGTATTTATGAAAAGGTACTAAACCTTTAGGCAGATTGGCATAATTTAAACCTTCTTCTTTTAATAGCGTTTCTACGAAAACATAATGTTTTTCATCTTCTGAAAGCGCTTCATAGTTTTCAACTGAATTTTTAATTTCTTGCATTACCTCATCGTAGAATGCGAAGTTTTTATATTCAGCAAAAAAACAATCTAATAAATCAGATTTTTCTTCGACTAAAAAGTCTGAAAGCGGTTTATCTTCCGGACGGTAATCTGCTAAAAATTGATGCAAAGCTTTAAACATTCTCGAAGCCGCACCACTTGCCGGGATAAACTTGATGATCTCTAATTTAGAATCTTCATATTTTCTAGAAAATAATTCAACTTCTTCTTCGCTAAATGCTTGAATACCGCAACCAATATTTGCTGCACTCACTAATTCAACTTTAGGAATACCTTCTTTAAAAGTCTCTAATTGCTTTTTTACGGTTTCTACTTCTAAACCGTGTTCTTTTATCTGCGCTACATCTTCCGTACTTAAGTCTGCTTCCTTGATCATTTTCAGTTGAATTATTTTAAAATTTATTCAGAAATATCACTTTAATGATAAAATACAAAAAATTTTATCGTAAAGCACGATTATTTCTATAGAATCGAATGCTAATTAACATAAAATATTAGACTAAAATTCTAAGAAGTCTAAATTTTACACTTTTTAACAATGGGATGTTAAAATTACAATTTTCAAGGAGAGTGAAATTAGTTTTATAAAAACATTAATAATCTAATTTCACCTAAGCCTTGTAATCTCTAAAATGTGTGGGAATAATTTTGGGCTAAGTTAAATTTTCTACGGGTTTGTAGAGTAATTTTTTCCAAGAAAAATAGCCGTAAATCGCGATGATTGTCAAAATTAAATATAAAATAGCGCTAAACATTAAGCCTTTATAAAAATAAAGCGGCACCGAAATAATATCTCCAATAATCCAAAGTGTCCAGTTTTCAATTTTCTTTTTTGCCATTAACCACATCCCGACAAAGAAAATAGCGGTAGTTAAAATATCGGTATACGAATACCAAGCTTCCCATTTATCGAAAATTTCATAAATAAGCGCAATACCAATAAGAGTGGCGGCAAAAATACCTGCCGACTTTTTCTTTTCTAATTTAGTTGTTTTGGTAATCGGCGTTACGTGTTCGCCATCTACTTTACGCGTCCAAATATACCAACCGTAAATACTCATTGAAAAATAGTACACATTAATTAGCATATCTCCCAGTAAACCGTAATATTCAAGAATATACACATATAAAAGCGTACTTATGATCCCGGTAGGGTAAACCCAAATATTATTCAACTTAGAAAAAACCACACTTAATATTCCAAATACAAGCGCAATTATTTCTAACACTACTAAATGTGTAGGAATACCTTCATACTGCGCAAAAAGCCAATCAAAAATTTCTGTCATCGTGATCTTGTTGAATTAGCAAATCAATATGCTCATTTTATTTAGAAACTTCCACCGTTTTTGAAGCTGAAGTAAAAAACTCCGGATTATCTTCAAAAGCTGTTCCCACCACAACCATCGTTGCACCGGCTTGGTAGGCTTCTTCAATTTCTTTTTTTGAACGAATTCCGCCGCCAACAATAATAGGAATAGAAACTTCTTTTTTTACTGCGGAAATAATGGCTGTAGAAACTTTGGTTGAAGCGCCACTCCCGGCTTCTAAGTAAATAAGTTGTTTACCAGAATATTCTCCGGCCAAAGCGGTATTTACGATGGCCTGAACGTTCTCTTGTTTCATCGGAAGCGTTTTGCTTACGCGTTGAACTGAAGTTTCTCTGCCGCCATCAATTAATAAATAAGCCGTCGGAATAATTTCTAAGGAAGTATTTTTTAGTTTCTCTACAGATTTTACCTGTTGCTCAATCAAAAACTCCGGATTTCTACCTGAAAGTAGCGACAAGAATAAAAGTGCATCGGCTTCATTAGTGATCTGCGTATAATCGCCCGGAAAAATAAAAATAGGTAAGGGTGTTCTTGCTTTCAGTTGGCGAACCAATTTTTCGGTAAGGTTTTCTTCCACCGTGCTTCCGCCAACAAATAAATGCGTAGTCGCTTTTGGTAAATGCTGAATTAAACTTTCAAGCTTTGAAAAATCGACTTTATCGGGATCGATAAGGATCGCCAACAACCGATCGGAAGTTTGAAAAACGCGTAACAATTCCTTTTTCTTTTTCATTAGTCTTCCGCTAAAAGAGTGTACACACAAGTAAAACCTTCAAACTCTAAATACTTCAGCGTAAAATTGGTTTGTTCTGCTTGGTAATTTAATCGAGCTTTTAATTCTTCATCTTCAAAAGAAAAATCTTCTACATAAATATGATGTAAAAACAATAAGCCGGGAATGCCGACCAATTTATAGATTCCTTCTTTGGCGCCCCAAACAATGGTAAGTTTTCGCACAATCGCTTCTTCGTTAGCCAAGGTGTGGTATTCTTCTAAAGGCGTAAATTTAGGTGCGATCTTTAAAATCTTATCGCGTTGTTTTTCAATATCGATCCCGATAGGTTTTTGGCTCACAATAATCCCTGAAAACTCAAAAGAATGCGTGATCGAAATGTGATTACCATCTTTTAAGTGTGGTTTACCTTCTTCATCGTAATACAAATCGAAATCGGTATAACCGGCTTCTGCCAATAAATGTCGAATGCTCATAAAACCTCTACGATGAATTTCAGACTTCATACTATTCACTCGGTTTTGGCAATGTTCGGTTAATTTCACATCTTTTGCCAACCACTCAAATGACTCTTCAATCTTCCAAATGAAGACTTTAGTATGTTCATTTACTGTTATAGTTTTATAAAGAGCCATAAAATTTATTAGATATTATGTATTTTTGCACCAGAAAAATTGCGAATTAACAAATATAAGAATATGAGTACGAAAACAGTGCCTTACACGGCTTATAAAGTAAAAGATATTTCCTTAGCAGATTGGGGACGTAAAGAGATTGAACTTGCTGAAGCAGAAATGCCCGGTTTAATGTCGTTACGTGAAGAATATAAAGATGAACAACCGTTGAAAGGTGCTCGTATCGCAGGATGTTTGCATATGACGATCCAAACAGCGGTGCTTATTGAAACTTTAACTTCTTTAGGAGCTGAAGTAACTTGGAGTTCTTGTAACATATTCTCTACGCAAGATCAAGCTGCTGCTGCTATCGCTGCTGCAGGAATCCCGGTTTACGCGTGGAAAGGAATGAACGAAGAAGAATTTGACTGGTGTATCGAACAAACACTTTTCTTTGGTGAAGATCGTAAGCCTTTAAATATGATTCTTGATGATGGTGGTGATTTGACCAATATGGTATTAGATAGATATCCAGAATTGGCTAAAGATGTAAAAGGTCTTTCTGAAGAAACTACTACCGGAGTTCACCGTTTATACGAGCGTATGAAAAAGGGAACTTTACCAATGCCTGCTATTAACGTAAATGATTCAGTTACCAAATCTAAATTCGATAACAAATATGGTTGTCGCGAAAGTGCTGTCGATGCCATTAGACGTGCTACAGATGTTATGTTAGCCGGAAAACGCGTTGTAGTTTGTGGTTACGGTGATGTTGGTAAAGGAACCGCACAATCTTTTAAAGGAGCAGGATCTATTGTTACCGTAACAGAGATCGACCCAATTTGTGCTTTACAAGCGGCTATGGACGGTTTTGAAGTAAAAAAATTAGAAAACGTGCTTGATAAAGCCGACATCGTAATTACCACAACCGGAAATAAAGATATCGTACGTGGTGAGCATTTTGAAGCGATGAAAGATAAAACCATTGTTTGTAACATTGGGCATTTTGATAACGAGATCGCTGTAGCTTGGTTAAACAACAACTACGGAGATTCTAAAGTTGAAATTAAGCCGCAAGTAGATAAATACACCATTAACGGTAAAGATATTATCCTATTAGCAGAAGGTCGTTTAGTGAATTTAGGTTGTGCAACCGGTCACCCAAGTTTTGTGATGAGTAACTCATTTACCAACCAAACTTTAGCACAAATTGAACTTTGGAATCGTTCTGAACAGTACGAAAACAAAGTATATATGTTACCTAAACATTTAGATGAAAAAGTAGCCGCTTTACACTTAGAGAAAATTGGTGTTGAATTAACCGAGCTTTCTCAAGAACAAGCAGAATATATTGGTGTTGAAGTACAAGGACCATTTAAACCTGAATACTACAGATACTAAAAACATTCTTCCATAAAATTGAAAAAGCCCGCGATTAGCGGGCTTTTTCGTTAAAAAGAAAACGTGTTTGAGACTTATTATTTGGGTATCTCACATTTATAGGTTATTTCTCCTTTCCAATTTACTACTTGTATAAGCATTTTACTAGGTAACAAACTTACAATTAAAAAGCCTTGCTCCGACTTCGAGAACTTCGTAAAATCTGAAATTCCTGTAGGTCTCACCTCCGATCCTGCACCAGAAACAAAATGATGTGTATAAACATCTTTAGGTTTTAAATGCTGAATGTCATGCTCATGGCCTGCAAAGTAAGCAGGAACTTTGTATTTTTCAAATATTTCTTCTAAATGATGACGAACATAAGGTTCATCGTCTACTCGTTTACCCGAAGTATACAAGGGATGATGCCCGATTACAATATTCCAATCGGCAGTAGAATTTTTTAAAGTTTTTTCTAACCACTTCTTCTGCTTTAAGGTGTCTTGCGTTTTTACTTGCGCATATTTTTCGGCACGATAGTAATCATCTTCAAACGGATTGGTATCTAAAAATACAAATTTTGCTGTGGTTTTATCGTCTTCTAAAGTTTTTTCAAAATCGTAATAATGCGAAGGCATTTTCCAACGTTGACTAACATTTGTGTAATCTATCTGCGCTTGAACGTTACCGCGATAACCGTGATTTCCTAAAATCACGTACCAAGGGCAAAATAAATTTGAACCGTAATAAACCTCTTCGAAACTACTTTGAATAAACGGATCGTTTACCGAAGCGATCCCATCGGGATAAAAATTATCGCCTACCGAGATGATGAATTCCGGTTCTAAAATAAAACCTGCTTGTTGCATAATATAGGCAACTTCGGTTTGCTTAAAATGACCGTTTCTTCCCCAATCGCCGATCACATAAAAGTGATAAGCGTCTTCTTCAACCTGAAGGTCTTTTAAATTTTCGTTCTCGTTTTGGTTGTAGTATTTTTTTTGTGCGTTAACACCAAATGTGTTTAACAGCAAGCAAGCAAAAACTAAACTACTTAGTTTCAACAATCTTCGATAAGTCATAGAAATAGAAATTTTTATTATCGTTCATCGCTACAAAAAGTCCGTTAGGAAATTGCTCGTTTAAATAACCGGTAAACACTTCGCAACCGTCGGTTTCTGTAGTTCCTAAATTTTTTGCGAATAGAAATTCATTGGTTTTTCTGTCGAAAAAATTAAAGGTATGTTCTTGTTGGTCTGAAACGATGATGTAACCTTCACCATTCTCGTACGTAGCGATGGCAATACCTTCAATATCTCTATTAAAAGTTTCTGCTCCAAAACAAGAAAGCTCTTCTTTACCGGCATCGGGTTCTGCTTGGTATTTTCTTACGCAAACTTTTTCATCTGCATAATAAATGAAACCTAACTCTTCATCGATAGCGATCGCTTCAATTTCTTTTTCACCGCTAAAGTTCCCGAATTCTCTTACCAATTTAAATTCGATATGATCGCCGGCCGGCACTAACTCAAACTGATGTAAATAGTTGGTTTTTGGTCCATTTTTTCTACCGACAACAGCATACGTTTTATCGTTTTTAGGAGATTTGAAAATTGAAATTCCCATAGGAAGATTCCATTCATTCTCACGCTTCTCTTGAAAAACTTTAAAACCACCTTGATCTAAAGGTTTCATATCGGGTACAGAAAACAAACGAATTTGCTCGCGTTCTCTTTCTGTAAACATTAAAATATCGGTCGTTACAGAATCATTAATTTTCACATTATATTCTACATCTACGTTGTTTGGTCGCTTCATCCCGCGAAGGGTTTTCTCTTCGATCACTTTACCTTCTAAATCGAAAGCATAAATTGCTCCATCGGTATCTTTATCGGTTCCAAAAACAATACTTTCTTGGGTATTTTCTTTGTTTACCCAAATTGCAGGATCGTCGGTATCGTGTAGGGTTGATTCTGTAATAAGATCTGGCTTCATTTGTGGTAAGTCTGGCCCACAAGAAACCAATGCAATGCTAGCTAAGGCTATTACTAATTTTTTCATAATATATAATTAGGGTGTTTTTAAGCTAGTGCCAAATGATTATTTAGCACTAGCCATTTTTATGTTTTTAGGTTTAGTATAAATCGTACTTAAGACCTACGGTTAATCTTCTTTCATAAAACTCCATCTGCATCGTTCTGCTGCTTACGCCTTGGTAGTAACGTAAAGGTTGGTTGGTAATGTTATTTAAGCTTCCGTAAAGGGTTAAATTTTTATGGATCGAGAAATTCACGTTGAAATCTAAAAAGAATTGCTCATCGTAGTAACGATCTTCAAAAGCATTTCCGCCTAATTCATCTAAATACGCATCAGAGAAGTTCCCAGAAAGTCTTGCGCTAAATTTCTTGTCTGAATAAGAAAGAGAAGCGTTAAACATATTTGGTGAAGAACCCGGTAAATCTAATTCACCACGTAAATCTCCGTCTTCATTTCGAATACCGCTAGCGGTAGAATGTAAATAGGTATAATTGGTATAGATGCTGAAGTTTTTAGCGAAACCAGGTAAGAAATCTAATTGACGCTGAAAAGAGATCTCTGCACCATAAATACTAGCATCGTCACCATTTAAAGGCTGAAATACATCGTAACCGGTAGCATCGTCTTCAACAACATACGTATAAATAAAGCTATCTAAATCTTTATAAAAAATACCTCCAGAAAGTAAACCTACAGAACTAAAATAGTATTCTGCCATAAAATCGAAGTTCATCGAAGTAGTTGGGTCTAGCTCGGTATTACCAACAGCAATTTCTTCATCTTCATTATTAATGGCTTGGTAAGGCACTAAATCTAAATAGTTAGGACGAGATAAAGTGTTTGTCCACGCGAAACGTAATACGGTTTTATCGTTTAGATCGTATTTGAAATGTACACTTGGTAAAATATTGGTATAGTTACTTTCGTCGTTCACTTCCATCGAGCCGTCAAAATCACCATCTTCATTATAAATCACTTCGTTACCTGTACTTTCTATTTGCGTAGATTCTACACGAATACCGGCAAGTACGCTTAATTTATCTGAAAGTTTTTGATTAGCCATCGCATAAGCTGCGTAAACATTTTCTTTTACTTCGAAGTTTTCACTTAAATATTCGTCTTGAATAGCCTCTCTTTCAAATAAATCGCTGTTGTTTAAGTCTAAATTTCCTAAGAAACTTGTGGAAGCGAAAACTCCCGGCATATACTGGCTTCCTGCTAAGAAATCGTCTCCGGCATAAGTTCTTGTAGGAACGTCTGCTAAAGTATTGTAAGCATCTGATAACGGACTATATTCAAAGAAATTGTTATCTCTGTTTTTGTTTTTGAATCTTCCGCGAAGACCAAATTTTACGATCCCGTCTCCATTACCAAAAAAGTCTGAAGCTAATTCTGCGTTTGCAAACACATTAATATCTTCTTCTTCTGTATATTGGTTTTCTTCTGTTAATTCATCTAATTCAAAATCACCAAGAGAAGGATTTTCTACTGCGGTATGCAAGGGTTCTTCCGGATTAGAAACGTGGTTGTTAATTTGATATTCTGAAGCGTAAACTGCATAACGCTCCTGTGGTCTCTCTTCAGATGCTTTTGCATAAGATCCCATCCAATCAAATTTTACATTACCGAAGATATGATCACCACCTAAAGTATAGTTTTGCATGCGCTGGTCTTCTAATCTTCTGTTTTGAGTTCTTCCTCCGGGAACCCCGCCTTTTGTTTCTCTAACCACTTCTGCAGGAAAACGTGTTAAGTTTCCGTTTTCAATATCAAAATCTCCTGCGTTAATATCTTCACCATCTAATATTTCTGAAGAGTAAGCAAATCTGTTTTCACGATCGTCTCTCCAGTTGTACATCGATTTAAAGTAGATCGAGTTATTTTCGTTAAAACGATAATCAAAATTTGCAGAGAAGCTACGTCTTACACGTTGCACTAAGTATTTTCTAATTTCGAAAGTTTCAGCATACGGGTTTACTGCAACTTCTTCTAAATTGTCTTCGTCTCCGTTATTATACTCAAATTCGTTGCTCCATTCTGCTTCAACGTTGTCTGATCCAAAATCGTTATCATTAATCGAGGCAGAAACCATATAACCGAATTTCCCGTCTTTGGTACGATCACCTAATAAAAATGAACCGTTTAAGATTCGTTTGTTGGTAATAAAGTTCATCCCAGAACCTACGGTTGCCGAAAGTCTAAAACTCTCCGGTGCAGAACGTGTTACTAAATTTACCGATCCCCCAAGTGCATCGGCATCCATATCTGGCGTTACGGCTTTGCTTACTTCGATGGTTTGAATCATATCTGACGGAATTAAATCCATCTGTACGTTACGGTTATCACCTTCTGCTGAAGGAATACGACTTCCGTTTAACGTGACCGAGTTAAGTTGTGGCGCTAAACCACGAACAATAATATTTCTCGCCTCCCCTTGATCGACCTGCATCGTAATCCCGGGAATACGCTTTGCAGCATCACCAATATTTGCATCGGGAAACTTCCCGATTTGCTCGGTAGAAACGATATTGGTAATGTTGGTTTTATTTTTTTGCGAGTTTAAGGCTTTCGCTTGTGCGCTTAAACCGTTCCCTATAATTTGCACGGTTCCTAAAGTAGTTTCTGCCGAGTTTAAAACTAATTTAACCGAAGTGGTTTCATTAGCTGCAATTTCTACTTCTTCTGTGATGGTTTGGTATCCCAAATATTTTACAGATAATTCGTAAGTTCCTTCAGGAATATCTAGTAAAGTAAACTCACCGTCAAAGTTAGTTACTGTACCTTTTTTAAGTTCTTCGATCATCACAGAAGCTCCCGGAACGTAAATACCGTTTTCATCTGTAATTGTACCTCTTACTACACCCTCCTGAGCGAATAAAAAGCTAAAATTGAAAGCAACAAATAATGTTACAAGTGTAATTTTTAAGTTCATAAATGGTTTGGTTTGGTTTGCAATTAAAAACACTGCAAATCTATATTTAACAGGAGGTTAAGGCTAATTTACAGCAGCAACAAACAATGAACAAAGCCAAAATTTTAAGGCTACTTTAAGGCAACAATTAAGATTTATTTACATTACACTAACAATTAATCAAGACAGGCGATTTTTTTTACAAATTCATTAAAAAATGTACCAATTCTTGTTTGGAATTTATAGGTAATTTTTTTCGTAAACGATATCTCGCTACTCGAACACTATCTGGAGTAACTCGTAAAATCGAAGCAATTTCTTTAGAAGAAAGATTTAACCGAAGTAACATCGCCAAGCGTAATTCTGCTGAAGATAATTTTGAAGTGGCCGATTTTGCCAGGTCTTTAAAAAATTGCGGATGCACATCTTCAAAAAAGTGCATAAACTCGTCCCACTCATCTTCTTGTTGCAAAGCAAAATCTAATTCTTTTGCCAATTCTTTAATCTTACTTTGCGTATCCATTTTAGAGCGAGAACTCATTTTCTTTAAGGTGGAAGAAAGATCTGAAAGCAGTTTATTTTTCTGAGCTATGTTTAAACTATATTTTGAAAGGGAAGCGGTTTTTAATTGTATTTCGTCCTGAAGCTTTTTCTCTTCGATCGCTTTTTTCTCTAATTCTGCCTGTAAAACGCGTTGTTCGTAAGCTTGCAGTTTGGTTTTTTCCTTTCGTTTACGATTCATAAACAAAAAGGAAATTCCCGATACAAATAAAATGGCTCCGCCACCAAATAGCATTAAATCTTGATTGGCTTCGTTAATCGAATTTTGTTCGGTTAGTAATTCTATTTGCGCCTCTTTCTGTTCAGTTTCATAGATCGTCTGCAAGACATTTAACTGCCGGAAGTTTTGCGTATAAAATTCTTCCTCTTGCAATTGATTATATTCAAAAAGATGTTGGTAAGCAGTTTCGAAATCTTGCAACAGCACATAGGTTTTGGCTAAATCTTTATGAGCGCTTTCTATTTGATGTTTATTTTCAAATGCTTCTGCTAATTTCAGCGCTTCGTTTGTATAATCTAAAGCTTCTTGATAGCGTTTCGTCTTCCGGTAAACGTCTCCTATATTATTAAGTACATTAATTTGCAGCTCGCTGTTAACGTTTTTTAAATATTGATACGATTTTAGAAAGTACTCGTGCGCTTTTTCTAATTGATTAAGATCTTCGTAAATACTCCCTATATTATCGTTAACTACTGCAATGCCTTCTTCATCTTGCAGTTTTGTAAATAAAGCTAAACTTCGCTCTTGGTGTTCTAGCGCTTTTAGATAATTACTTTCTTTTTCGAAACAGGTGCCTAAAATTTCTTCAGCAATAGCTTCTGCTTTTAAAAATTGATGTTTTTGAGCACTTTCAATACTTTCAACTAAAAATAATTCAGCTTTATCATAATTTTTCAGCGATAAATAAATATGCCCGATTCTATTCTTTAAAATTATTTGAATGGAATCTTGACGATGTTGTTCGGCTATTTTTAATCCGGAAGTGTATTGATCGATCGCCTCTGTATAAACTTCAGCATCTTTAAAAAAATCTCCTAACTGAAGGTATTTTTTGGTGATTTCTGTTTCACTTTTATTTTTTTTAGCCAGGTCGAGCTCATCTTTAAATTTGTTGAATAACGAATCCTGGAATTGAGAATTCGCTTTTAAACTTTCCGGCTCTTGTGCAAGAAGATTTACACTGAGAAAAAAACAAAAAAAAAGGAGTAAAGTAACTTCATCATCAAAAATTTTGAGGGGTAATTGTATAACTTGGCGAACTTACAGAGGTATTATTAATTCTAGGTTAGAGCAGTATTAACCTAAGATTACCAAAATTTAAACAACCTCACAAAAACTTAAAAAACAATAACTTAACAGATTGTTAATAACCTCTTCAAATCTTTTTTAGCTTTTAAGAAAAAAGAATGCAATCATCTTTTAATTTAGTAAACCCGTTTTTATCGAACTGATTTTTTACATAAGTCTGAGAACAAAAACGTTATCATTTTTAGCAAAGCAATAATCTAAAATCTATATACAATCATGGGCATTTTTGACAAAAGAGTTAACTACAAACCGTTTGAATATCCAGAAGTATTAACATACACTGAAGCTATAAATAAAGCTTACTGGGTACATAGCGAGATAGATTTTACTGCAGACACGCAAGACTTTCATTCTCACTTAGATTTAGCAGAAAGAACCGCTATTAAAAACAGCTTATTGGCAATTGCACAAATTGAAGTTGCCGTAAAATCTTTCTGGGGAAAAATTTACGATCACTTCCCTAAACCAGAATTTAATGGTTTAGGCAGCACTTTTGCAGAATGTGAATTTAGACATTCTGAAGCTTATTCTCGTCTTTTAGAGGTTTTAGGTTATAATGATGAGTTTAAGAATTTGCTAGAAGTACCTGTAATTAACGAACGTGTAGAATATCTTTCTAAAGCTCTAAAAGATGCCAACTCACAAGACGAGAAAAAGTATGTAGTCTCGTTAATTATGTTTTCTATTTTAATTGAAAACGTATCGCTTTTTAGTCAGTTTGCGATCATCTTATCGTTCACACGCTTTAAAGGTTTAATGAAGAATGTAAGTAATATTATCGCTTGGACGTCTGTAGACGAGCAAATTCACGCAAATGGCGGTATTTACATTATTAATAAAATAAAAGAAGAATATCCAGACTTTTTTGACGAAGAAACGCTTACCCACATTAAAGAAACGGTGAAGCATTCGTTAGATGTAGAAAGCAACATTTTAGATTGGATTTTTGAAAACGGCGAATTAGAAAACGTAAAGAAAAACGATCTGTTGAATTTTATGAAATTCCGTATCGATGAAAGTATGGAAAAAATAGGAATGGATAAAATTTACCACATTACTCCAGAACAATACGCGCCAATGCGTTGGTTCGAAGAAGAAGTATTTGCTAACAGTTTAGACGATTTCTTCGCAAAAAGACCGGTAGATTATACCAAACACGATAAAAGTATCACGGCAGACGATTTATTCTAAAATTTAAAAACTAACACACTCACTCATATGTTCACAAGCGAATTACCACTAACAAAAGAGAACGATTCACTAAGAGAAAAACTTTGGTGGAAAAATGATGAAAGCGAGCAAATTCTTAACCGCGGTTACCTATTAAAAGGTGAAACGGTAGAAGGTGCGATCGACAGAATTACCACGGCAGCAGCCAAAAGATTATACAAACCAGAATTAAAAGAATCGTTTCAAGAAATGATCGAGCGCGGTTGGATGAGTTTAAGCTCACCAATCTGGGCAAATATGGGAACCGAGAGAGGTTTACCTATTTCTTGTTTTAATGTGCATATTCCCGATAATATTGAAGGGATTACCCATAAGCTTGGTGAGGTAATTATGCAAACCAAAATTGGTGGTGGTACATCGGGTTACTTTGGTGGTTTACGTGCGCGTGGTAGCGCTGTAACCGACAATGGTAAAAGTAGTGGTGCGGTAAGTTTTATGAAACTTTTTGATACCGCAATGGACACGATCTCTCAAGGTGGTGTGCGTCGTGGTGCTTTCGCTACCTATTTAGATATCGATCACCCGGATATTGAGGAGTTTTTAAAAATTAAGAACATTGGTAATCCAATTCAGAATTTATTTAATGGAGTTTGTGTTTCTGATTACTGGATGCAGGAAATGATAGATGGCGATCCTGATAAAAGAAAAGTTTGGGCAAAAGTATTAGAAAGTAGACAACAAAAAGGCTTACCATACATTTTCTTTACCGACAATGTAAACAGAAATAAACCACAGGTTTATAAAGATTTAGGGATGCAAATTAATGCCAGTAACTTATGTTCTGAAATTATGCTTCCTTCTTCTGAGTCTGAATCGTTTATCTGCTGTTTATCTTCTATGAATCTTGAATTATATGATGAGTGGAAAGATACTGAAGCGGTTAAATTAGCAACTTTCTTCTTAGACGCTGTTTTAGAAGAATTTATTCAGAAAACAGAAGGAAACTATTATTTATCTTCTGCAAATCGTTTTGCTAAACGTCACAGAGCTTTAGGTTTAGGTGTTTTAGGATGGCATTCTTACTTACAGAAAAACAACATTCCGTTTGAAGGAATGGAAGCAAAAGCAAAAACAACCGAGATCTTCAAACATATTCGTGCAAAAGCAGATAAAGCAACAGAAGAGTTAGCAAGAATCTATGGTGAACCGGAAGTTTTAAAAGGCTACGGAAGAAGAAACACAACTACGTTAGCAATTGCGCCAACCACCTCTTCTTCTGCAATTTTAGGACAAACTTCACCGGGTATAGAACCTTTCAGCAGTAATTATTACAAAGCAGGACTTTCTAAAGGAAACTTTATTAGAAAGAACAAATACCTGAAAAAATTACTCGAGCAAAAAGGCATCGATAATGAAGATACGTGGAGAAATATTATGCTTGACAATGGTAGTGTTCAAAAACTAACAGAACTTACCGATCACGAAAAAGCAGTATTTAAAACCTTTAAAGAATTAAGTCAGTTAGAAATTATTCAGCAGGCTTCTATTCGTCAAAAATATGTTGATCAATCTCAGAGTTTAAATATCAACATTCCTTCTGCTGTGCCAATTAAAGAAGTAAATAAACTTCTTATTGAAGCTTGGAAATTAGGCGTAAAAACACTTTACTACCAAAGAAGCCAAAGTGTTTCTAAAGAAATGGTGAACAACCTTGTAAACTGTAGTAGTTGCGAGTCGTAACCAACCTACTTTAATTACCTTATAATAAAAGGCTGCCCAATCGGGCAGCCTTTTTGCATTCTGCAAAGAGCTAATTTTCAACCAACAAACTTTCAACCTAATCTCCTCCATTTCTTAACAAGAACACGCATAACGATTATAAACAATAACAATTAGCTAATATTTTTAAAGTTTAGTTAGCAATTTCATTACAAAACATAGAAATAGTCTTAACATTCTCTTAGGTTTTTATAAATAGTTTTACTCCATCAAAAACTAAAACCAATTAATCATGACTACTTTCAAACGATTACTTTTAAACTTATTGCTACTTACTGCTGTAGCTACCATTTATACTTCTTGTGAAGTAGAAGATGGAATTGACGGAATTGACGGCGCCGATGGTGTTAACGGTCAAGACGGAGCAGATGGTGAAGACGGAGAAGACTTTACTCCAGAACCAGAAATGTTTTCAGACAAATCTAACTTAAAAGCGCTTGTGGCAATGAAGCCGCAATTTAACTATGTAAATGCATATTCTATATTAAGCTCATCAGACACCTTAAGTAACGACTTTAAATTAGTAGGTGCTCAAGATGGTGCCGGCTTTTTAAAAGATCCTGATAGTGATGGTTATATTTATATTGTAAATGCAGAAGATACTTATGCTGTATCTAGAATTATGCTTGACAAAAACTTAAATCCAATTTCTGGAGAATGGTTATTAAACTCAAGTGTTGCCGATTACGCAAGACAATGTAGCGGCACAATGTGGGAAGCAGCGATTCACGGTGGTTCTCAAGACTTATTCTTATCGGCTTCAGAAAGTATTAATTATGATGTGAAAGGTATAGATCCTTACATGACGCCAACACCGGGAGCAGATTTTGGCTTAGATGCTTTAGGTGAATTTTCTTGGGAAAATGCAGTACCGCTTCCTCAGGTAACTTATCCGGGAAAAACCGTAATTATTGGTGGTGACGATGACTCTAGTGGTTCTGAAGGTCAGGTTTCTCTTTATTTATCTGAAAATGGAGACGACGATCTTGAAAACGGAAAAATTTACGCACTTCGTTTTAAAGAAGTATCTGATAATAACGGCGGAAAAATGGCAGTAACTTCAGGACAGATCTACAATGAAAGCAATCTTGATTTTCAAGAAACTTACGATGTTGAATTTGTTGAGATTCCTAACGGAAAAAACCTTACTAAAAACGAAATGGAAGATGCTTGTGTAGCTGTACAAGCTTCTGCTTTTATGCGTGTTGAAGATGTAGATTATCAAAAAGGTTCTGCAGACAATAACCGTAATGTATATTTTGCTGTTACAGGTCGTGGTCCGGGAGCTGGTACTTATAATGACTGGGGAACGGTTTACAAATTAGAGCTTGACGCTAACAACCCGCTTGAAGGTCAGTTAACTCAAATCGTAAGTGGTAACACAAATACCAACAACGCCGACGGTAATCTTTCTGAATTACAGAGCCCGGATAACATTTGTGTAACTGAGAACTTTGTATACTTTCAAGAAGATCCAAATTCATTCAGCAGAGGACATTCAGCTTACATTTACCAATCAGATTTAAACGGAAATAACACTCAGCAAGTACTTGAATTTGTAGTAAGACAAGATCTTGCAGAAGATGGCAGCACAGGATTTAGTGGTGAATATGGTGCGTTGATCGACATTTCAGATAAAGTAGGAGTTCCGGGTACATTCATCTTAAACTTACAACCACACTACTGGAGAGACAACAGCTTTAGAGGTAGAGACGGTCACACTTTTACCGATGGAACTTACGAAGATAACCAAGGAGGTCAAATTGTTTTATTAGAAGGTTTACCTAGATAATATATTAGAATGCTTTCACAAAAAACCTCCGTGACTCGCGGAGGTTTTTTCTATAAAATAAAATACAAAGACCGATGATCAATTCTTCTAAAATAACAACAGTTTTATTCACTATTTCTCTTACCGTAATTCTCTTCAGTTGTAAAGAAAAAACTAAGTCGACAACAGAAGAAACCTATACTGCAAAACAAGAAATAGACTGGACGCAAGCTCACGAGTACTATTTACAACATATAAAAAAAACACATCAATATTTAGATAGCCTTAATCAAACTTCACCTAATTCTGAAGAAGCTAAAAACTATTTTATTAAAGCCCGTCAAGCTTTTAAAGAAGCAGAACCGTATGCTTCTTATTTAAATCCTGAAGTTGGTCACCAAGCAAACGGTCCGGCTTTACCAAGATTAACCGATGATACCCAAAGAGTATTATTACCTATTGGTTTTCAAAAAATTGAAGAATCGATTTACGAAGGCGGCGTGGCTGAAAATGATTTTAAACGTGAAGTTGAATTAACTAACGGACTTATAAAAGTTTTAGAAGATGCGATTGAAAAACGTAAATTAAATGCACAACGTTTCTTTATTGCCACCCACCAACAACTTATGCGCATCGTAAGTTTCGGGATCACAGGTTTTGATACTCCTGTAAGTAGTTTAGGCTTAGCAGAAACTCAAGCATCTATCAACAATTTGAGAACAGTTTACGAACTGAGTTTACAGCCGCTTATTACTTCAAAAGATAAAGATCTTCATCAGAGATTTTTAAAACAAAATCAGAAGGCTATCGACTTTATAGAAAAAAATCCAGATTTCGAATCGTTCGATCGTTATACATTTTTGAGAGAGTGCTTTAACCCTATGATGCGTAGTTGGGTTGAAATAAGAAAGACTTCAGCAATTTGGCAACCTGTAAACAATAAGCCTTTTAATTTTGAAGCGCCTACTTTTTTTGAAGACAATTCGTTCAACATAGATTATTTTAGACAGGTAACGAATAGAAAACCTTCTGAAGCAAAAATAGCCTTAGGAAAACGTTTATTTTTTGAAGAAAACTTATCTGAATCGTCTAAAATGTCTTGCGCCACTTGCCATATTCCCAGCAAAGCTTACGCCGACGGAATGGTTACCAATTTGAACAACGAGGGAAAACCTTTACAACGCAACTCTCCTACTTTAGTTAATGCTGTATTTCAAAAAGGATTCTTTTGGGACGGAAGAGCAGAAAGTCTTTTGGCACAAATTTCCGGAGTATTTACCAACGAAGAAGAATTTAATAGTGCAGTACACGAATTTTCAGGAGATATTGCTAAAGACTCAAGCTATGTAAAAGATTTTGAAGAAGTTTTCGGTAAAAAAGTGAATTATACCAACGCAGAAACCATTAAAGCTTTGTCTGCTTATATTTCTACACTTAACGGATTTAGCTCAAAATTTGATAAGAATATGAGAGGTGAAGAAAATACATTCACCGCTCAAGAAAAGTTGGGTATGAATTTATTTATGGGAAAAGCCCTATGCGCAACTTGTCATTTTATGCCGCTTACCAGCGGAACAGTTCCGCCGTTTTTTACCGATACAGAAAAAGAAGTTATTGGCGTTCCTGAAACGGCAGAGAATAAAACCTTAGATAGTGATACAGGTTTTTATTTTATGTATGAAGAAGCTATACAAAAAGGAATGTTTAAAACACCGACAATACGCAATGTTGCCCAGACAGCTCCTTACATGCATAATGGTGTTTACAATAATTTAGAGCAGGTTGTCGATTTTTACAACAAAGGCGGCGGTGGTGGTTTAGGTTTCGATTTACCACACCAAACCCTACCTTTTGATAATTTAGAACTTACTCAAGAAGAACAGCAAGCTTTAGTAGCGTTTATGAAAACACTTAACGATCTTCCTCGTGAAAATTAATTGAATAGTTATCCAGGATTTTAAACAAAAAAAGTCGCAACTTTTCAGTTGCGACTTTTTATATGATTAACTAAGGTATCTTAAGCTTCGAAAGGCTCGATAGATACGTAAGACTTGTTGTCTTTTTTCTTAGTAAATTTTACGATACCGTCAATTTTGGCATGTAATGTATGATCTTTTCCTGCATACACATTTTCACCTGGATTGTGCGCAGTACCTCTTTGTCTAACGATGATATTTCCTGCAACAGCAGCTTGACCACCAAAAATCTTAACTCCTAATCGTTTCGATTCTGATTCTCTACCGTTCTTCGAACTACCAACTCCTTTTTTGTGTGCCATTTTATTTTAGGTTTTTAGTAGATTACTATTTATTTACTTAAAGCTTCAACTAATTCAGCTTTTTTCATTGAAGAATATCCTTCAAGACCTTTTTCTTTTGCCATTTCTTTAAGTTCTGCAACAGTGTGCTTGCTTAAATCATCAGAAGATTCTGATTTAGCTTCAGATTTTGGAGCTTCTTTTTTAGTCGATGTAGCTTTTTTACCTCCTTTCAAAGAGATATCTTCAATTACAATCTCTGTTAAAGATTGACGGTGACCGTTTTTCTTACGGTAACCTTTACGTCTTTTCTTTTTGAAAACAATAACTTTGTCTCCTTTAAGGTGACGTGTAATTTTTGCTCCAACAAGAGCACCTTCTATAGCCGGGGCGCCTAAAGTAATATTGTCACCATCGCCAGTAAGAAGAACTTTATCAAAAGAGATGCTATCTCCTTCTTCTCCTGCTAAACGGTTAACAAAAACCTTTTGGTCTTTTGCAACTTTAAATTGCTGCCCTGCTATCTCTACAATTGCGTACATAGCGTAACGTTTATAAATTAATTATTTTTTAAAAATGGATGCAAATATACTTCTAAATAATTAAAATACAAATGTTTCAAATAAATAAAATTAAGACTTTATTCCAGTTCTTTCTTGATCTGAGATGGTGTAACGTTTACCCTGTTGGGTATTCCAACTATCTTTCATAATCTGCATTAGCGCTAAACTCAGCACCACAGTAGTCGCTAACCCCATTAAAAACACAATAAAACTCACGGTTGCAGCGCCAACTTCGTAACCAGAATTAAAATCGACCAGCATTTTATTCACGAAATCAGGTTCAATATTACTGGAATAAATCACAAAAAACACCGAAAAAATTATGGTTGAAATAAATCCCGTTACCACTCCTACTCGAAAACCTTTTTGGTAGGTAAACTTTTTTAAGGTATCGTTTTTATGATCTTTTTTATAGGTGCTAATTGCTCCGTAAAGTCCAATCCCTACGATTACAATATTAATGGCACTAAAAAATGGTTTTAAATGTAAATCGAATAACGATAACAGTAAAAATCCTAAAATTAAAACAACACCAATACCTACTCCATATTTAACTGAAACTGCTTGCTTTTTCATAACATTTTAGTTTTGACTCACTTAAAGTTCTTAAAAACAAACAAATTTTTATGATAAGACCTTGTTAATTAAAGAATTTCTAACAATTGTAACCTAAATAATGTAACAAATAACTAATTTTGAAGTCAAACATTTAGAAGAACAATAAAAAATCTAATTAAACATGATTAAAAGAATTAGCTTAGCTGCTTTTACTCTTTTGGCTACTTACGCGGGTTTCGCTCAGCAAGTAGAATTTACAGAGTATGAATTAGACAACGGCTTAGATGTAATTTTACATCAGGATAACACGGCTCCTGTTGTTACCGTTGGGGTAATGTATCACGTAGGAGCTAAAGATGAAGAAGAAGGAAGAACCGGTTTTGCTCACTTCTTCGAGCACCTTTTATTTGAAGGTACCGAGAATATTGATCGTGGCGAATGGTTTAATATCGTAGCTGCAAACGGTGGAAGCAACAATGCGAACACTACACAAGACCGTACTTATTATTACGAAACTTTCCCATCAAACAACCTTAAGTTAGGTTTATGGATGGAGTCTGAGCGTATGCTTCACCCGGTAATTAACCAAATTGGAGTAGACACTCAAAACGAAGTGGTAAAAGAAGAAAAACGTACACGTATCGACAACGCTCCTTACGGTAAAATTATTTACAGTACAGGAATTAGCCCTTACATGTTCGAAAAGCACCCGTACAAAAACTCTGTGATCGGAACAATGGAAGATTTAGACGCGGCACAACTTGACGAATTTAAAGCTTTCTTCGATAAATATTACGGACCAAACAATGCTACTTTGGTAATTGCCGGAGATTTTGAAGAAGAGGAAACTAAAAAATGGATCAAAAGCTACTTTGCTTCTATTCCTAAAGGACCTGAAGTAGAACGTGTAGATATTAAAGAAGAACCAATTACTGAAGAAATCGTTGCTACAGAATATGACGATAATATTCAGATTCCTGTAAAAGCTTACGTTTACAGAACACCTTCCATGAAAGATAGAGATGCTTATGTATTAGATATGATCTCTTCTATTTTAACTGACGGAAAAAGTTCTCGTATGTACAAGAAAATGGTCGATGAAGACAAAGAAGCGCTTCAAGTATTGGCCTTCCCAAGATCTCAAGAAGACTACGGAATGTACGTAATGGGTGCGTTAGCAATGGGAGACACTCCATTAGAGCAATTAGGAGAATCGATGGATGAAGAAATTAAAAAACTTCAAACTGAATTAATTTCAGAAAAAGAATACCAAAAATTACAAAACAAGTTCGAAAACCGTTTTGTAAGCTCTAACAGTAGCGTTCAAGGTATTGCAGCTTCATTAGCAACTTACCACATGCTTTACGGTGATGTAGACTTAATTAACGATGAAATCAAGATATACAGAAGTATCACCAGAGAAGATATTAAAGAAGTAGCGAACAAGTACCTAAAGAAAAATCAACGTTTAAATTTAGATTACTTACCAACTCCAGAATCTAAATAATAACTGAAAAAAAAGTTTTAAAAAATGAAAATCAAGATATTATCAATTTTTATCATGTGTCTGATGGTGATGGGTGCCCAGGCACAAATCGACCGCTCTAAACAACCAGAGGCGGGACCGGCTCCTAAAATTAATTTAGGTAAACCAAAGACCTTTAAACTAAAGAATGGGTTACAAATTATGGTGGTAGAAAACCATAAATTACCTAGAGTTAGAGCAAGTTTAATTATCGACAATAAACCAAATTCTGAAGGAAATAAAGTAGGTGTAAAATCGCTTTACAGCTCTATGATGGGTAATGGTACCAAATCGATGAGCAAAGAAGAGTTTAACGAAAAAGTAGACTTTTTAGGAGCAAGCGTTGGTTATGGTAGCGAAAGCGCTTATGCAAGCTCACTTTCTAAATTTTTTCCAGAAGTAATGCAATTAATGGCAGATGGTCTTTTAAACCCATTATTTACTGAAGAAGAATTTCAAGATCAAAAAGATAGAGTTTTAGAAGGTCTTAAAGCCGGAGAAAAAAGCGCAAGCAATATTGCTAGCAACGTAAGTAGAAAACTTGCTTTTGGTGGCAATCACCCTTATGGTGAGTTCGAAACTGAAGAAAGCGTAAACAACGTAACTTTAAAAGACGTTAAAACGTACTACAACAATTTTATCTCTCCTAAGAACGCTTATTTAGTAGTTGTTGGAGATGTAGACGATTCTGATGTAAAGAAATTAGCAAAAAAGTACTTAGGAGATTGGGCAGAAAGCACACCTCCATCGGCTGCTTTACCAGCTGTACCAAAAGTACAGTACACGCAAGTTAACTTTATCGATGTACCAAATGCAGTACAGAGTGAGTTACGTGTGCAGAACACAGTTGAGTTAAAAATGGCTGATGAAGATTACTTCCCTGTTTTAGTTGCTAACCAAATTTTAGGAGGTAGCTTCGGAAGTTATTTAAACATGAACTTACGTGAAGAGCACGGTTATACTTACGGAGCTCGTTCTTATACAGGAACAGACAAATATGTAAGTAGATTTTCTGCTAGTGCAAGTGTAAGAAACGCTGTTACCGATAGCGCTATTGTTGAAACTTTAAAAGAAATTAACCGTATTAAAACTGAAAAAGTTGATTTTGAAGATTTGAACAATGCGAAAAATAAATTTGCCGGAGACTTTGTATTAAAACTAGAAAGTCCTTCTACAATTGCTAACTATGCATTAAATATTGAAACTAACGATCTTCCTAAAGATTTCTACGAGACTTTCTTAAAGAAGATCAACGCAGTTACTCAAGACGATATTTTACGTGTAGCTAACAAATACTTCAAAACCGATGCGATGCAAATTGTCGTTGCCGGTAAAGGAAGCGAAATTGCAGAAAACTTAGAAAACATCACTTACAAAGGAAAAACCATTCCTGTGTTTTACTTTAATAAAGATGGTGAAAAAGTTGAAAAACCAGAATACAACAAAGCAGTACCAGAAGGGGTAACTGTAAAAACTGTTTATAACAACTACATTAAAGCGATTGGCGGAAAAAAAGCTATAGATGATGTAAATACTGTTAGGATGGAAGGTAGCGGTACTATTCAAGGTATGCCATTATCGTTTACAATCATGCAAACCAAAGACGGTAAGTCCTACCAAGCAACCAAAATGAACGGTATGGTAATGAGTAAACAAGTTTTTAATGGTAAAACTGGTTATGCAGAAGGTCAAGGTCAAAAAATGGATTTCACAGAAGAACAAATTGAGTTAGCTAAGAAAAGTTCAGGTTTATTTCCAGAACTAGAAACCCCAAAAGATGCAACTCTTACTGGTATTGAAAAAGTTGATGGAAAAGATGCTTATGCAGTTTCAACTTCAGAAAATAGTAAATCTTATTATAGCGTAGAAAGCGGTTTAAAACTTCAAGAAAGCAATACTGTTTCTCAAGGAGGACAAACCATGACTACATCAACTAAATATGATAATTACAAAGAAGTAAATGGGGTTAAGTTTCCACATACTATGACGCAGTCTTTTGGCTCTCAAGAAATTGAGATCGAGATGAGTGAAGTAAAAATTAATGAAGGAGTTAGCGACGCAGACTTCCAGTAATTTAATTTCACCTAATTATTTTAAAGCCGATTCTTTTAGAGTCGGCTTTTTTATTTTCTTTTTTCGGTTCGCCATATAGACGCCAAGTAAAATAATTCCGCCGGAAAGAATTTGTAAAAAGCCAAATTGCTCGCCATCTAAAATTCCCCAACCAAAAGCCACCACCGGAATTAAATAGGTAACAGATGTTGAAAAAACCGGATTTGAAATTTGCACCAAACGATTAAACAAAATCTTTGCAATACCGGTACCAACCACCGAAAGAATAGCAATATAACCGATCGCTGTTTGTGTTGATGAATCATTAAAATTTTCAGCAGTAAAAAAATCAGCAAAAAACAAAACTAAGGTCGCCGGGATCATCAACACGGTAAAACAACCAACCGTAATACTTAACGCGGGTATATCTTGCAGATAACGCTTAATTACATGAACATTTATCGCGTACATACTCGTCGCTACAAGCGGAAGGAAAGCATAAATAAGGTTTTGACTGTCATCCATTTTTGCTCCGCTACTCACCAACAAAAT
>Ga0208471_1000044_pt1 | contig 47159 bp, 38 predicted proteins | sample DeeseametaMP0441_FD_184210 | JGI IMG/M metagenome (GOLD analysis project Ga0208471, IMG submission 184210) | Marine microbial communities from the Deep Atlantic Ocean - MP0441 (SPAdes) | ecosystem: Environmental > Aquatic > Marine > Oceanic | place: East of Rio de Janeiro, Brazil, South Atlantic...
CAGAAAACTCAATCCCGGGGAAAATAAACTTATTACCGGCTTATCCCAATCCTTTCAATGGTAATATTACAATTCCCTATGTTTTGAATGAATCTGAATCAGTCTCGATTACCATTACAAATGTTTTAGGTCGATTTGTTAAAGAGTTCCCTATTCAAAATCTAGAAAAAGGGCATTATCGCATTAATTGGAACGGTATAGATGATAATGGTGTCCATGTCAGTTCAGGAGTCTATTTTATCATTTTTAATTCTGGCCATAAAACCAAATTTCAAAAAATTCTATTTTTAAAATAATGATGGATCCGGGAATCCTATATCTATTAGCCCTGTTTTTCCCTGGATGCGATGAAGCAAACTCCCTTGATTCTAATGGAGAAATATTCTAATCCTGCCAAACCAAAAATTTAAATTCTATAACATAGGAATATTTGAATCCAACCAGGTTAAGCGTTGGGTTAACCAGGTTCTCAAATACTCCACTTCGGATTCATAGGTCGTGCCCACGAATGCATTGGGCCATATCCATAGACCCAATACTGGCCACCTTTCGAAATTCTTTTTTATAGCTCCTGTTGATTCAAGTTCTGAGACCAGTAAATCAATTTTACCAAAAATCTCTTTATCTGATAATTGATCCGCTCTTAATTCTGACCATCTTGATTTGAGTTTATTAATAAAGTAAGGATCTTCCAATAACCGCCCCCACCAAAAGGGAACCAACCAAAAATCATTCGGGCAATATTCATTATACTTATAAATCCAATTATCTACATCATTGCCCCGGCAATAATTCACGTTTCCAAATGCAATGTTAAAATCCCAAATAGGTCCCATTTTTAATTTGCCACCTCTATCCTTATGCATGAATGTGCTGAGGCGATAGGCATCGGGGTTATGACTTAGTTCATTCAAAATAAAAAAATCTACAAAGCTATCTTCATCTATGTATTTCCGGTATCCAACATCTGGATCTGTAAAGTTTTCAGACAGAAGTGTATTTTCGAAAGCATCAATATAAGATTGGATGTAAGATTTTTGCTGTGGAGAAATATCATCTGGGTCGGGAGTGTCGTATAAAAAATAAATCTTTTTATCTTTACCTTTTTCCCTATAGGGATCGTATTGAGATGCAAAAGATATTTTTTCACTATAATTACCGTGATTTGTGCTTTCTCCCGTTGTTTTATCAATTTTAATTATATAACCACCTGTTATTTCACCAGACTGATTATCATTGGGCATCAATTTTTTTATATCGACCCGATTTTTATCCCGTTTAATCTTTTCCATCAATAAATAGGTGCCTAAAAAATCGCTATTAAGGGTCAGTTCAAAAAACTGCGTTCTTGTGGCATATTGGCCAATCGAATTTGATAAATAATAAATGAGGGTATTTCGAATCAAACTTTTATCACTATAAGGGCCCTGTAAAATCCAATCTTCTTCAGGAGGGAAACCGGCTAAATCTACATCCATATCGTTTCCATCTTGATCCCAGATTTCCATACCATATGACTTTTTATCAAAAAAGATCTGGGATGTTGACCCGCGATATTCAATGCCAATAGAACCATTATAAAGCGTATCACTAATATCTCTAACGACAAGAGTTGCTGGAATTTTGGGCTCATCCAGAATCTCTTTACCATCCGTATCAATTATAAATTGAAGCAGGGTTGGGTTCAATTGTGGATCCTCTTCATGTGGAAGTTGAGAGTCAGTTTTGTCGCAGGAAATAAAAACAATAAAGAAGGATAGGATATATAATTGATATACTACCTTATTAAGATGGTGAGTCATAAAAATTTTCAAAGTTTCACATCTTTTAATATCAATTTGAATTCCGAAAGGATTGATGCTGTGACTCCCCAGACTTTTCGTCCTTCAAAGTTATAAAAGGGAACTATAGCCTTCTGTCCTCGAATTTCCCAATTTTCTGACTGAAATATTTGGTCATCTAATAGAGTTGAAAGAGATACAGTAAATAATTTATGTACTTCATCTATTTGAATATTTGTACTGGGCCTTTTTCTGCACCACCCGATAAAAGGGTGGACCATAAATCCGGTTACCGGTATATAAAATGGCGTGAGACCGCCTACCAATTGTATTATATTTTTATCGACACCAATTTCTTCTTCTGTTTCACGGATCGCCGTTTCTTGGAGTTGTTCTCCATCCTCCCTGGCACCTCCCGGTAAGGAAATTTGCCCTTTGTGATGTTCCACGGCATCGGTTCGTTTGGTGAGAAAAAAATGAATATCATTATCTTTAGGAAATAAAAGAATCAAAACAGAAGCGGGTATTGGAGTTTCAATTGAATTAAAAAAAGAAAATGGTGTTTGGCTTTGAACCTTGGCTAATTGATGCGCCTCTTGTCCAGGCAGTGAATTGGAAAGGCGTTTTTGTAATGATGCGACCAAATGATTTAATTCTGCTAACATAACTTGAAAAGTTATTTCTTTTTTAATAAATCTCCCGCAGGTTTATTACCTATTATGGCTTACAAACATATCATTTGGGATTGGAACGGTACATTACTCAATGACAGGCTTTTTGGTATCAATATTCTGAACGGTGTCTTGCGGCGACGAAATATGAAAGAAATGACTGAAGAGTGGTTCCTGGACAATTTTTGTTTTCCCGTTAAGAACTATTATATCAAACTCGGTTTTGATTTTGAAAAAGAACCATTTTCCATTTCCGGGAGTGAGTTTATAAGAGATTATATGGCTCGGCATCATGAACCGGATTTGCATATAGACTCAGAAAGAGCATTGCAATATTTTAGAGATCGCGGGTTGACCCAATCCTTGCTATCTGCCGCCAGCCAAATTATGCTGGATGACATTTTGCAGTACCATGATATCCGGGATTATTTTATTAAGATCATTGGCCAGGATAACCATTATGCTGAAGGAAAGGAAGCAGCAGGCAAGGCCTGGATGGATGAACTGCACTATGGCCCCCATGAAGTTTTATTTATTGGTGACACGATTCACGATCATGAAGTTGCAAAGCTTATTGGCGCTGATTGTGTGTTGGTGTCCAACGGTCATGTGAGTCGAGAGCGATTGAAAAATACAGGAGCACCGGTTTTTGAAGATTTAACAGGTGTTATAAATTGGTACGAAAGTTAGTTTAAAATCGAAGGCCCAGAGAAAGTCGTTGGACATTTTTAAGTCGCCCAAAAGCAGAATAAGAATAATCTAATTTGATTTGAGTTGTTGATCCGCCAATTCGATAATGAACACCGCCACCAAATGTGAGTCCTTCTTCTGAATCCTCACGGAATAAGGTTGTCATTCCACCCCTTAAAAAGAAAGTTTCTGCCAGAGCATATTCTAACCCTGCATTTACCCATTCGACGTTATCATTGGGATGGAGTGCATCCACAGCAAAACTGAGCCGCATTTTTTCAGATTCAATTATTTCCCCTGAAAGGCCCACTCGGAATAATAGAGGTAACGGAAATTTATCTGTCTCGTACATGGCATTGACAAATTCAACATTTCCACCATTATTCGGATCCGGGTCAATACTGAATTTTTGATCTCGCCCGGTCATTTGCATTTCAGATCCATAATTGGACAAACTGGCGCCAAGTCGAATTCCATTAAAAGGTGTCACAAAAAGTGCGCCCAAATCTGCCGCAACGGACGATGCGCTGGCATGCCAAATATTTTGTCGGATATATTTAATATTACCACCAATAGAAAATTGGTCTGTCAATTTCCGCGCATAGGTGAAGTTCATGGCTAAATCACCTGCATCAAAATATTCCCCTGTACCGTTGGGTTTCTCGACAGTACGGACCATATCCTCCGGCACAGATAAACTCGTCAAGCTAAAACCAATAACACCGGCAGCATTTAAATTGATGGCAAAGGCTGCATGTGTAAATTGGATGCCGGCCAGCCAGCTACTATTCATGAACATGGTTTCCATTCTACCAATAGAAGTAAGGCCAGCGGGATTCCAGTACATGGAACTTAAATCACCCTTCATGGCTGTAAACGCATTTCCCATGGCTGAGGCGCGGGCATCTACACCAATTTTTAAGAACTGGGCAGCTGTCGTTCCCGTTTTGGTAATGGTTGCACTATTATCTAACTGAGCAAGCAGGAGGGAAGAGGAAATAATAAATGTTGAAAAAATCTTCATTTAATGACCGCCAGCCTTCCGATTTTTTCTCCCAGTTCTCCTGCATCAATATGATAGATATACACCCCATAAGCGATGGGGAAATTATCCTTTGTGGTCAAATCCCAAGTCTCTTGCCCATCATCAAATGCCGAAATATGAGAAATCTCCTTCACCAATTCTCCGGTGGTTGTATAAATCCGAATGGTACATTCGTTCGGGAGTTTGTCAAAATATATTTTACGGGGACCGCGATCACGGGGGTTTTGACGATCGAGTGGTTCTAAAATATTTGTGACCACATATGGGTTGGGAACCACTCGGATATCATCCAATTCGTTGGTGGCCATTTCTGGGTTAATAGCTGATGCTTGGGTCTGATATTGATATATATCTGCAGAAGTAAAAGGTCGATTGGTGGCAATGTAATACACATCACCTCCAATAGGTTGGTTGACGGTGGCATTCCCGGGTTTAGCGAATGAGATTAGCCAAGTTAATTGTGTTTTAGGATCAATTTCCAAGAGTGCTACATCCTCGCCTATATCCCATTTTTTATTGCGTTTTAAATAATCCAGTAAAACTATACGTTCCTTGAATGGTACGAGACCGGGGGTCACATTCCATATTTCAAATGGCATGGTATTGTTGAGTGTATCCGTATATGCTTCAGCATTATTAGACCAACGAATCTCGTAGTCCCCGGAACGCATATTGGATGCTTTGCCATCAAAGGGGCCCACAGTTACTGCATAATTGCCTGTACTGCCATCAGTCCATTTTGATTTTCCACTATTGAGAGAGAGCGATTCACCTTTAACATATATTTTTACACCATCAATCACCGGGTTCGATTCTTCATTGTTTAACTGTCGGCTTTCCCAAAGGGCATAATGGGTATATTCAATAGTGACTTCTTCTCCATTCTTAATATTCGAATTCAAGGTATCCGTTACCACCACTTGACCTGCTTCCGGAAATAGGAGATAATCTTTTCCCCGTACCATGATCGTTCCGCTGCTGTTCTTTAAAATAAAGTGGGATGCATTAAGTCGATTCTTTTTCAATGTAATAAAAACATTTTCCTTTACGGTTCGCGTTTCAATGATTGGACTTAAATCTTCGATCGAATAGCGGATGGGATTCACATCAAATGTGATTTGAAATGTATTCGTATCTTGGATCGCCATGGGATCAAGAATTTCGAATGCAAAATCACCTGTCCCAAACCCGCCAATGCGTTTCAATGTGGAAATGGTATCATAATCAGCCACATACCCAGAGGAATATCCCGCAGCAGGTTCTCGAGGGATAACAGATGCTGTATTAATATCGAGAAAAATTTCATTTGTTTCAGGGTTCAATGTAATGGTTTTAGATGATTCACTTGGACCAATCCCCAACACCTTATTCCCGTGGTCATAGGAGCAGATGGCATAATAATATCGTTGACCATTGATCACATTATTGGAATCCACAAAAGAATGGACGAGTCCCGTATTTTTGCCTAAATGATAAGCAACACCTCTGCCTGAATATGGGATATCGCTGGGGCCTTCATATTCATTAATCAGATCCCACTTTGCCCAGCCCCCTGTTTCCGTAGTATGGGGTTCAAATAGAAACCGGGACCCATTCACGTCTGTAATATTTTGTTGATCTAAAAAGCTCGGGTCTGTACTGCGATAGATGACATATCCTTCAAAATCATATTCTTTAGATATGGGATCCCAGGAGGATTCTGCAATATCATCCCAATATAACGTAACTTTTTCATTCCCGGGGACGGCAGTGAGCTTGGGCTTTTCCGGCGGCTTCGCAAATTGATAATTGGTATCATAAATTTGTCGGGCGGTTTTGGCATTTAAGGTCAAATCATCAAAACCATCGCCCACCAGCAAGGCAATCGAAAATCGCCTGGCTTCTCCGGCTTTTAGGGTAAAATTCCCGGAGCCATATAAAAATATATTATCTCCGGCCACATCTGCACTTAATGAGTCGAATTGGCCCGGTGTCATATAAGTGGAATAAATATAATCGTCTTTTGATATCCGATTATTTCCCCCAAAGTTTGGGGCAGCGAAGCTGGTGAGTCCAATCATATCCGACTCGTCTAAATCTGTCCATTCAAAATTCGGTTCTCCCGGCTGCCGAATATCATATGCATTTCCAGCAGTAGGAAGGCCATCTCCCTCTCCCATATCACCTGTGTTTGGGAGACCATCAATACCAATATCATCTGTTTCAGGATCCCAATCACCATCATCATCGATACCGTTATTGCGGCTTTCATCTATCATGCCGTCTCCGTCATTATCTATTCCATCATAAGGATTTCCGGGACTTTCCAGAAAAATGTATCCGAAATAACCAGGTTTTCGCCCAGCCACGTCGGATTTACCATCTTCGTCCCAGGCATAGACCATATTCATATCTTTATCAAAGTATGAAAGATCATCCTGCCAATTAGAGGGGCCACCAATATGGGGATCTCCCCACATGCCAAATACCACTTCATTCAAATCTTTTGTACTTTTATTTGTCACCTTATATATCAAAAAGATAACGTCTTCTGCCAAGGGGTTAGACCATTGGTAATACCGGCATTCAATTTCAATCCCAAGTCCCAAGCGGGATGAATCTTCCGGGAAGGGATAATATTTAAATTCCTGGTTGCTTCGGTCATCCACCACGAAGAATGATTCCAAATCAGCATTGGAAGACCCTTGTCTTAAAGCACCAGGCCATACATGTTTTTTCAAGTTGGCATTATACCATCCTTCAGGCCAACTATCCGGTTTACCGTCTCCATCCCGGTCTAGGTCATTGGAAGTTGGTATCCGGGCACTATTTGGATCTCCATAGGGCACATCCAAATCATTATAGGCCAATGGCTCCCATCCCCAAAAAACTTTACCATCTGGTGAAATTTCACCTCCGAGGGATACGAGACCGTCACTGATTGCTTTTGCCATCCAGACAGGATTACCATCATCATCCAGGACGGGATCACCATTCGCATCTTTTTTGATATATGCATCTATGTGGCTATTGGGTTTTACAGGAATTTCTGCACCAATAAATGGGCCAAATTCATAACCGTAACCCAACCCTTCCCATACAATATCAGTCACCCGATTCCCCGGGCTGGATATTGATCCAAAATTCCAGATTTCTGTGGTTATCTTATTGCCGTTTAGAATGGCTTTTTGCCGTCTTAAAATCTGGTCATCTGCTTGTGCTCTCTTGGCACCAATTTTATCCCGCCAACGGTAGAAATATTCGTGTTCTACAGAATTCCACTCTTTTTCCGGGCCCGCCATTTTCCATTCTTTTGAAAACTGGCGTGGTTTATCCTGGGCCGAAAGCAGGATGAGTGACCATCCCATAATGAGTGTGATTAAAATTGGTTTTTTCATTTTAAAAATCCAGCGAGAATCCAATGTTAATGGAACGAGGTGCTGTATAATATTGGGGTCTTACCTGATATTCGGACCAGGTGTGAACACCGGATTCACCGTAATGATCTACAAATCCTTTGGTTTCTTGGGTGGATTGAGATACGTAAGTATATCCGGCCCGTCCAGTGTCATTAAAAACATATCTTTCATTCCGGCGATCCAACAGGTTATAAATTTTTGTATATACAATATACTGGAATTTGCCCACTTTGAAGTTTTTATGGAGACGCATGTCAATCCGCCATTGCCAGGGTTTTCGGCCTGAATTGGAAAGGGGGACATAATTGGCATCGGGGATATTGGGGGTGTAAGGCCAACCACTGGATAATTTACTGATGAGCCCCAGATTCCAATTTCCCGGGTCACCCACAGATACGATCGAATTCAGAATATGACGTTGATCCCAGGAAAGGGGTACAATCCGTTTTTCTTCTTCTTCTCCGGAGAGGGCATTATAATAAAAAGAACCAGATTTTACACTATTCCCCTCAGTTACTTGGTACGTATAGTCCACAAAAGCAGACGTTTTGGTCACACGGTCATATCGCTTTGTCAGGCTAAATGTAAATCCTTTTACATTCCCATAGTCCTTATTCATATAAATAGCGTAGTTAGAGGGGCCGTACTTTTCTGAATCATATCGAATGGATTGTAAGGCAAGCAAGTCCCGGATATCTTTATAAAATGCGCTCATTTCAAATGCCATTACACCGGTCAGTTGTTGTTGAAGCCCAAATTCATAGAGGACTGTTTTCTCAGGCTTTAAATCGGCATATCCGATTGTAGGGCCTAACCCGGCGCCAAAAATACTCTTTTTGTATAGTCTTCTCAATGTGGGCATTTGATAAAAATGTCCATAAGAAAAGTGTAGAATTCCTTGGTCTGTAATGGGAAATGCCACACCAATTCTGGGTGATATCATTGTTTTGTTCGACGCTTTTTCCTTTTCACCTTCCGGATTCAGGAAGTCAGTGATATAATCTTCATTGGGTTTAAATTGGTCAAACCGTACCCCCACATTGGTGATAAAATGATTATACTCAATTTTATCCTGAAGGTATGCGGAGAAAAAGGTGGATGTATTGTTATAATGGTTGTGGGAAGGGGAATCATTTTCAGGCAGAATGGTTGGTGTGCGATATGTTTGATTATCATAAAGAACGGAAAAGTTTCGCTCATCCAGTTGATCGTTCCGGAAATTAATCCCTGTTTTTACTTCATGGCGATTGGTGACCTGACTGGTGAAATCAAACTTGAAGCTAAATGAACTTGATTTACGGTAGGAATGCCCCCGGTTCGATCCGCCAAAAGAAAAAGTGGATGATGTTGGGGATCCTTTTATCCGGGAGGTAGGCACATATTCAGACTCGTTCAATATCCAATATCGATCCCCGTCTTCAAATTCATTATAGAGAACATATTGTCCCGTACCAAATCGGCCTGCATCATTTTCGTGGACAGCGGAACTCAAATCGATGGGCTTGAACTGATACCCGGCATAATCTGTATTGGAAGCTGAAAATATTGCTTCATAAAAACTCCGTTTCCCCAAAGCGTGGTTCACCCGAAGAGAAAAGTTATTATTTGCTGATTCAGATGTGGATGTACCATCGGGGTTATATTTATAATAATGGGAGTATGATTTTGATTTCCCACCACTATGGAGCATTTGAAGAGAAACCCTTAACATGGGGGATACGCGATAAGTGAATTTCCCCAGCAGATTATTGCTGGTTCTTGGGCTCATGGGGACAAATGTACTATCGCCGTTCATTTCAATATACCAGTCATCAGAGGTTCTAAAATCGGCAGAATCACCAATGGTATGCTCACGAATACCATAATAATACCCTTCGCTGGATGAAAATCGCCCACTGATATTAAACGTAAACTTTCCATCTTTAGACATGAAAGGCATGGGACCGTTTACCGTTCCTTCGTACACTTTGTTTGTAAAAATATTAAATTGATCAATATTGGTGAAAATATCAGTATCGGTAGATTGATGATCTCCCGATTGATAAGAAAGGCTGCCGTGATATTTTTTGCCCCCATCCTTTATCTGGAGATTCACTATACCACTCATGGCATTCCCATATTCTGCATTAAAGGCTCCGCTCACTACTTTCATTTCTTCCAATGCTTTGTTTGAAATATTAATGGCAAGCCCATTGGTAAAAAATGGATTGGCCACAGAAACACCATCTACATAATAGCCCACTTCGTTGGATCGTCCACCCCGAATATGGAGTTCCCCGCCAGCACCCTGGTTTACGCCGGCCTGTGTGGCGAGGACACCTAAAAAGGATTCCACAGGCATAACGCTTATTTCGTCGGAGGTGGTGACTCTTTGAGATGCCGTTAAATCTTTTTGAACTAATGGCCGCTCTGCCACGACGGTCACTTCTTCACCTTCAATAACAGCTTCTGTTAAAATAAAATTTTGATGGGTCGTGCGGTCCAAGCTGATCCGAATATTTTCCACCCGGTAGGATGTGTATCCAATATAGGAAGCCCGTAGGGTATAATTCCCCAGTGGGATATTTAATATTATATATTCACCATCCTGATCTGTGGCTGCCCCGTAAGGTGTGCCTTCTAAAAAGACATTAACGCCAGCAAGAGGATCCCCGGATTTTACATCCGTAACTTTCCCGGAAATCTTTCCTGTATTGGCATAAAGAGTCGAGGAGAAAATGATGAATAATAATATTCGATGCCAATGAAAATGAATAGTTATGGTTCCTTTAGTGATAGTTTAACGACCTTAAAGTGACGGCAAAAATAAAGAACTCTTAATGTATTTAGAAATGGAATAAATTTTTTTTCTTGACCAACTTTATGTGTTGGGTTAAACAAAATATTGGTATTATACTATCAGATGGATTTTAATTAATAGAGACTAGGGAGATAATAGAAATGAGAAAAATCGTTAGTGGAATCGTTTTAATCGCATCGACAGTCCTTTTCGCTCAGGACTCCTTTAATTTGCAGAGCTTATTTTATAAAGCACTGGGTGATACAAACCAATGGAATAGTAGTTCAGGCCCTCGTGGTGTTATCACTGGTTCCGATCTTGATCAAGATGGTAGACCGGAAATATTTGCTACGGATTATGCCAACAATGGTACCGTTCATGCATTTGAGTGGTATCATGGTGATACCTTGGTTCATGTTTGGTCAGCTGCCACATTTACAGGATATGGAACGGGTACACGGTGGGTCCAAACCGGAGATACAGATGGGGATGGTCTTGGAGAAGTCATTTTCTTCAGTGGCTATAACCAAACTGACACAACAGCCGGTTTATACATCTATGAATGGGATGGTATTAATGACAATGGATATGGATCCCTTGGAACCGATGGCAGGATGAAACCATCATGGCACCGAAATCTTTTTACTGTCTATGATGACACGTTGAAATATGTTAGAGTAGAGCATTTTACAGTCGATGATATCGATGGAGATGGTCGGGATGAAATTATTTATGCAGGCAACGGGTCTACAAACCCAAATTATGGAACTAAATCTACAGCTCACGCAGCTTATTCAGAGGATCGGTTTGTTATTGCAGGCGTGAGTGGTGATATTGGTTCCAGCATTACACCACCAGTGTTGAATGAAGAATTTGCCGCATCACCCCGGGATACAGATAAGGACGGTGTACGGGAAAATAAATTTGGTGGCGGTAGCCCTCAGGGTGTTGTCGTAGCCGATACGGATGGTGATGGTAAAAAAGAAGCCGTTTGCTTTTCATGGAATAATTTATCCTGTTTCATTATTGAAGCTACAGGTCCTGATGCTTATACGCAATCCGACACAGGATATAAATTTGCAGATAGAGATGACTGGACGTTAGCCCCAACCGTTGCTGATATGAATAAAGACGGGAAAGATGAAGTTTATGTAGGTGCTTTTTACAAAGGAATCGTCTATGTTGTAGGTGATGCAGATGGTGATGCCACTACATTTACAACATCTGAATTTGCACCGATTGACAGTTTAGCCTCATCATGGAATTCTTCAAAAATAGGTAATGTCTATGCATTAGGAGCCGCTGCCAGTAATAATGCTTTTGGTGATCCTGCTTTTTTTGTAGGTCATGGCAAAGGATTCTCGAAGTATGATTTAACCGGCACAGATATTTTTTCTTCTGCCAGTTACACTCGCACTACTTTTTCAGTAGATACACTTCAAACAGGCGGTGCAAATAAGATTGCAGCTGGAGGCAGCATCGATAAAGATAAATTTGGTGAAGTGGTTGTTGCTTACCAGGGTGTTGTTGATAGTATCTATGTTGGAACAGACTCAGTAAGAGCGAACCCAACCCGTGTGTTCCTCCGTGTGATGGAATGGACAGGTGCCAGCTCAGAATTAACAGTAAAAGATGTGGTATTTATTACACCGGAAGACTATAAACTGAGCCAAAACTATCCAAACCCTTTCAACCCAACAACGACGATTGAATATACCTTGCCAATCGCAAGCAGAATTTCAATCTCCATTTTTAATGTAATGGGTCAGGAAGTGGCCAACATTATTCAAAACCAGGATAAACCGGCCGGTACTTACCAGGTGACCTGGAATGGAACGGATAAAAATGGAAACCAGGTCGCCAGTGGCACCTATTTCTATTCAATGAGATTTGGTAATTTCACAAAGACCAAACAAATGACGTTCATGAAATGAACAATTCACTTGCGTGACAAAAAAGCCTCGTAGTAATACGGGGCTTTTTTTATATCTAAAATCTCCATATGGAAGGATAAATTCAAACCTGACTCATGAATAAATATTATAAAATTCTTTTACTAACGGTGGTATTTCTGTCTGGTATCCAGGCACAATTTCTGGATGCAGTAAGAGAAATATCTTTTGACGGACCGGGACAAAGAGTCAAAACAACTTCTGGATACCAATTATCCGGGAGTGCATTTAAAATAGGGTATGATTCATCAATTGAAGGGGCGGCCATTCGACTATCTGGAGATCAACAAGCCATTGTTTGGTTTCAGTTTATGGAAGGGGATGGGCAATGGTCAAAGAAATATAAAGCCAAGACTTTCGCCGAACCCAATAGTGATCGTTTTATTGCGTCCATTTTAGATCAAAGCATAGAATATGCAACAGCCATTAGATATGAAGTTCATTCATTGAAGACTGTAACCTTTTTAACCGGGGGTGTTTTTGATCGGCGGGATGGTGAAACAAAAATGTCGAACAATCCACCAGCGATCAAACCTAAACGGCCTGGTGTTGAAAAACCCAAAGTGATTTCCAGAGAAGAGTGGGGCGCCCGTCCTCCTGAATCTGGATATTCTAATCATCCATATTTTCGAAAATTGACATTACACCACGCAGCTGGTTGGGCAGCCAAAACATTGGATGAAGGAAAAGCAGCGGTTAAATCTATTCAAGAATTCCATCAAGATGGCCGAGGGTGGAGCGATATCGGATATCATTTTCTGGTAGATATGGGTGGCAATATTTATCAAGGCAGACCGGAAACAGTATTGGGTGCCCATGTAGGCGGTGCCAATACAGGTAATATTGGCGTCTGTGTGTTGGGCTGTTATCATCCCCCGGAAACGAGTTTGCCCTGTTATGATGAAATGACCTATGCCACTGAAAAATCTCTTATACATTTATATTCGTGGATTGCGGATACGTATGGTGTTGATCCAAACGTTTTGAAAGGTCACCGAGATTATTTCGGGACCACATCTTGCCCCGGAGATAATGTATGGCCCATGCTACCTCAAATGCGTGCAGATATTGTACTGTTTATTCAATTTGGAGAACAACCCACGCGATATGCCCTATTTCAAAATTATCCCAATCCCTTTAATGCCACAACAACGCTTCACTATGATGTGCCTGAAATAAGCCACGTACAATTAACCATTTATGATATTTTAGGTAGAGAAGTCATTGTCCTTGTCAATGAAGATCAACATTATGGGTATAAAAAATTGGTATGGGATGGTAGAGGTAAAACAGGGCATCTTGTTGCCCCGGGCATTTATTTTTATCGTGCGGTAATGGGAACCCTAACCGAAACAAAAAAGATGGTGTTGCTGAAATAACAATCCCTGTTGTTTAATATATAAAAAAAGGGCTCAGTTTCCCGAGCCCCTTGTAAATATATGAAACTGGTCTAGGGTCGAGATATTACTCGATCCTAGAGGTTACTTCATTAAACTATACGGCGGGAACTTTCCAATAACGGCTCGGAAGGGTCCTCTAAATTCTTTAGATCGAGTCGGTGGTGTTTTACTGAATTCTAACGTCCACACATATTTAATTTCTTCCAGGCTTCCTGGGTCTATTCCAAACTCCCATTCAACCCATTCCAAACAGTTATGTTCACCGTCGCAAAGTTCCCATTCGTTTGTCAGTGTTAAATTATCACCAGATTTTTCGTAGACGTAAGCGATTTGGTATAACCAAGTTCCTTGCCCAGCACCGAAAAAATCATTTCCAGAAAACCATACATCTGTGAACCGGTAAGTGACAAAAATGGTGTCTCCGCTCACTTCCCATTCCGCAACTGTAGAATCAATATAGGAATTATTCCATCCGCTTGAATCATAGGGGTCTTCCCAAGTATAGGTTTCTACCCACCGACCACCATCTTCAATTGTAATAGACCAGGTACCGTAATCCCAGGATGTTTCACCCTTATTGCTGAATATCTCTGTTGGTGTATTGGCAGGAACAAAAATAGTGGCATAGGATAAGGTACCACCAAAATCCAAAGATTGGCCATCATCCAGTGTAAAGGATTGGGTCGGTATATTGAGTTTTTTTCCATCAAAGGTAAAATCGAATTCATCATTGAGTTCCATATACCGGCCATCTACATAATAAACACCAAGATAATCTGTATAATAATGCTGATTATATAATGTGTCATAAGAGCCAGTACTATCATTCCAGATCACAACAATTGAATCAACATATTGATGAGAAAAATTATCCATATATGCAGATATCATAGGATCGCTCGGCATTTTATCAAATTGATACCAGTTATAGTTGCTCAGGGAGACTCCGGCCTGCCCACTGTTATTGTCTACCCATCCATGCATATATTTAATATCTTCATTTACAGCGCCACTTAATGTGATGGCACCCTTGGCTTCGGCCATTCGATCGATGAGTTCTTGATCCGAGTTTGTTGTAACAATCTGGGAGTAGTTCCAGGCGCTGAGGCTGTGCTCACCCACATCGGTGACAGATTTCCCTGCTGTATGGCGGTTCAGGGGCTGGGGCATGTACCAGGTGCCCATGAGTTCTTCGCCGGGGTTATTTTCTTTTTCACAAGAAAGAACACCGAATAATAGAGCAAGTAATCCGGTTAAGAAAATTAATTTTTTCATGACGACTCTCCAAGTGAGGATATTTTGGTAAAATTACACATTAATGACCATATATGCTTGTGATAGAAGTCACAGAAAATTCGAATTTTTGTTTAAGAAGAGGTATTGTTTTTATGCGCTTTTTCCCAGCACACTGGGAATAGAGAGTGATGGAGTGAATCCCCCTGTTTGTAATGTGATAATTCAGGGAATGGCGGTGATGTTTCTCCTGGTCTTTCTGCAAAGACCGCATCATCACCGATCCAGCGGGATGAAAAAGCGCGCCTGCGGGTTGAACTGTCCGGATTGCCTTTTCCAGAGTGGAGCGTTTTAAAATGAAACACAATGCAGTCGCCTAAATCCATATCCCAGGATAGAATATCATATTTTTCCCTATTTGCCTCAACATCAGGAATGGAATCAAAACTTCCTGGCGTATAATCATATTCCAAATTTGTCATGAATTTGAGGGGCATAAACATTTTTCCCATTGTGTGGGAACCAGCCACAAATTCTAATCCCGATTGTTTGGGTACAGGATCCAAAGGTAGCCAAATGCTGCAGACTTGTTCACCATCCACACAGTAATAGGGCTGGTCATGATGCCAGGGGGTCTGTTCAGATGTTCTCGGTTCTTTTACCAATACATGTTCATGAAATAATCGAATTACATTTGAATGTAAACTTTTCCCAGCTATTTCAGCTGCGGGAGAATGAAATAAAAAATCTTTATATTCATCAATCTTGTCCCAGTTACAATAATCGTCATAAAAATCACCCTGTTGGTTTTTCGAAGTATATTGGCAGAAAAATGGCCCCGGATCTTTCCTGTTTTTTTCAATACCGCTCCCCAATAAATCCAGCCATTTTTGATCAAAAACACCTCGAAGACATATGGCGCCGTTCCGTTGAAATTCATCAATGTGAGATTGACTAATCATCCTTGGTTAACCCGGCCATAAAAAGTTTGCTGTACTTCCGGACTATTCATAACACCTGATTGGTCTTTATAACATAATGTGGCGACATAACGGGTTTTGCTGCCTATTGTTGGTGTAACTCTATGGAGTGAATAGAATCCGGCAAAGATCAAAATGTCCCCCGGTTCAACAGGCAAGGATAAAATACCCTTCTCATCCCCATTCAACACATCAGCTAATTTGGAATATTGGTCATTATCTTCATGTCGCAAGTTGGGGATACATTCAAAAATGCCACCGAAATCTGGTTTTTGAATCATCAGGGTAATGGTCACCTGAGATTCATCGTAATGCCATCCATGATTCTGTTCATTGCCCATTACATTAATGGTCAGGGCAGCCATAGGGTCTGCCATTTTGTAGAGTTTATGTCCAAGCACAGCAGATAAAAATTCTTTCAAGGGATCCCAATTGTATAATTGAGATAGTGCATGGGAAGGAGAAATAATATCATAGGGAATCGAGTTCAATGAGGTGGCCTGCAATTGCCGCCGGGGGTGATCTTTGGGTAATGATTTATCCTCATGATCTAGAAAGGGCGTATGTGTTTCACGGCAGGCATAGGATTGTTTGACCACTGAATCTGCTTCAGCCGTCATTCGATTTAATATATCTTCTTTTATAACACCTTTCATGATGGATGCACCATTTTCCCTTAGAGACTGTCCATGTTCATTGACCAATTGATGCCATTCAGGTGTACCACTTGGCGTCAGGGGATATGCATTCAAATCGATAAAATGATCGGGAGTGTTGTTCATGGGACAGGAATATTAATTGTTTTATCCCTTGTGATGCTCAATAAATTCTCGGCCTTATCATTTCCCCACAAAAAATGATCCGCTCTCAATTACTTTACATCTTTTGAATATTCATCCCCATAATATTTGCTGGTAATACTGGTATGAAACTTTTCAGCCCGGATGGGTTCATACTTAGGATTTTCCAGGTTTGGCAGCACCTCTAATATTTCATCTTCCCAAACGTAAATTGCCATAGGGAAGGATACGCGGATCTCATTCGTCAATTCAGATTCAACTGGTGGACTTACCCGGTGGGTTGTAGAAGGAAAAATATCATTACTGATACGCTGCATATAATCACCTGTATTGAGAATAATATCGCCAAACTTTGGATTCAGCCTGATCCATTTATTATTTTTTCGGTTAAGCACTTGGAGGCCAGCCATACTCTGGGTGGGCAAAATAGTAAATATATCAATATCCTCATGACCCAACATTCGGCCACCGCCTGAATCCAATTGTTTTTGGGACAAGGGAGGATAATAATTTAGGCGAAAACCAAAATTTGTTTTGGTCAACTTTTTATCATATAAATGGGGATCTTCCCCCAGATAAGCCAACATACTCTGCATGAGAGGGAGGATTAATTTTTCATGGGCCAATACAACTTCTCGGAATATCGGCTCGAAACCCGGTACAGGCCAAAATTCCGATTCTTGGTAATCAGAACCATTGTCCATATCAAATGCCCGTCGGCAAAAAACCCACCCTTCCACCAGGTCCGGATGGATAATGGTTGTCGACTTTATTGGAAAATAACCCTGATTGACAGAACCGAATCGACGGGCTTCGTATTTCATCCTGTCATCTAAAGTGGTGGATTCAAAAAATTCGATTATTTTTTGTTCACATTTGTGATACATATTTTGATGAATGCCATGATTCGTAATAATGGCAAATCCAATGTCGGATAATGCAGAACCCAGTTCGGCCACGAACCGGGGGTTGTCATCTATTAATAATGAAAAATCAATCGTCTTTATTGCAAAATCGTTATCAAATTCCTCCTGGTCCAGCTGTTCAGACAGGTAGTAATTCTGATTCTTATGCACCTGTTCATAGCGTCGGAATTCCTGGTTTTGGGATTTGATTCCCTTTTTTAATTGATCGGTGTTTTTCATAATGATGAATTTAACCTATACCTCAGTCGGTAAGGGTGTGTATAAAAATTGTGATAGTAATAACCTTGCGTCCCGATAAATCGGTGTAAATATTTGCAAGGGTTATCACTGATGAACTGTTGCAGCCCAAACGTTTAGAAATGATTAGCTTTGCTCATTATTTTTTTCCCGAAAAAAAGTAAAGTCCATTTCTGCCTTAAATGTAGAGACGCGGTATGCCGCGTCTCTACAGGAACCTATTTTTCCATTTCTGTTTCAAGGTCAACCCCAAGCCCATTTGCAATGCGGTTTATATAATTGAAATAGCCCACAACCTGGGCTGCATCACTGATTGCTTCCTGTGACATGCCGATATTTTCCAATTCCAACACATCTTTTTGAGACATATCAGCTGGGGTTCGTGTGAGCTTTTCTGCCCACGTACATAATGCAATGTCTATTTTAGAAAGATCCGCTTCCCGCCAATCATGTTTTATGTGTTTCATTAATTGATCATTTTGGACTTCATCCCGGAAGTCGTTCCCGTGGGCTTCCGTTCAGTAGTGGCAGTGGTTTACCCGCGAGATTACGGTGGCAATCATTTCCCGCTGGGCACGAGAAATCTCTGATGGTCCATACATGATTGTCAAATATAAACGCATTGCATCTTTTAGCGCCGCCGGGCTCCGGCTCATAATTTTTAATATATTAAATACCCGGCCCGATCGGCGAAACCCTTTTTCGTATTCCTGTTTAACAATGCCTTCAGCTTTGTCAATGTCTATGGTTTTAATGAATGTCATTTATTGATCCAATAGATGATAATCCTGCTCCATACGCGCTTGATAATCGAACCCTTCTTTTTTTCCTGCCATTCTTCCCATGAAATAAATAACGGTTCCAAGGGCGATACCACCTATGGTCCACAGAAATACATCAGCAATAATTTGAATCAAAAAGAATCCCATAGAAATAATAGAAACACCTCCCAAAACATACAGCACCCACACGGGCGGTTTAAATCCCGCTGAATCATATAATGGTTTATTTAGTGTGGGTAAACAAATCAACGCAAAACCCTGCATAATGTATATGATGAAAATTCCAATGAGTCCTGTGCTCATGAGAAAATAGGCTGATTTACTCCACACCAGACCAGTACAAATAACACCACTGATGATTAGACTCACGTGGGGTGTACGCCATTTGGGATGGACCTTTGCCAAAAAATTGGGCAGTAGGCGGTCTTCACTAAAAACAAACAGCATCCGGGATGGCACCAGAATGGATCCATTAATGCTGGTGAGAAATGCGCTCATGGCGCCAATAGCCACAATCTTTGACCCCCACGGGGGTAAATATTGTCCAGCAACATCGGCCATGGCTGACTGGGATTGGGCCAAAGTTTCCGCTGGTAAAACGCCAAAAGCGACAAATGACATCAAAAAGAAGATCAAAACAGAGGCCAACACCCCTTTCACAAAAATCATTGGAAGCGTCCGAGTAGGATCCTTCGTTTCTCCAGCGACTTGGGCAAGGGTTTCAAAACCCGCATAACTAAAAAATAACATGGGCATGGCTGCCAGCAATCCACTAAACCCCTTGGGAAGCGGGGGATTATAATATTTCAAATCCACAGCGAAAAGTCCCGGGATCACCAACACTAAAATGCTTATCATGAGTATTACCAGCATGGCGATTTGAATATGGCCGTAATGGCGAACCCCAAACAAATTGACACCATAAAAGAATACCATGGTGATGGAAGCCCATAAACGGGGATCGGTACCGGGGAGAAAAAAGTTCATATACTCTCCAAGGCTGGTTGCCATAAATGCAATGGCACCGATAAAGGCCAGTAGTTTCATCCACATGGCAATAAAACCAAGATAGTAATTGCCAAAGGTTCGGGAAATGTGGATATAGGCACCGCCAGGGCGCATGCCCAGAGGTGTGGATATAAAAACGCTATAAGCCAGGGCGGTGCTGAGTACAATGGGTGCAAAAAGTAAATAGGCCCAGGGTACTGCCGATCCTGCCACAGCACCCGCTTCACCGGTGACACGAAAAATCCCCGCACCCACCAAAATCCCAATGATGGTGGCATAGCCGGAAAGTTTACCTAGATCGCGTTTTAAGGTTACCATAGAAGAGGGCGAAGATAGGGGTTTATCAGTACGGGTGTCAAGATTCGTAGATTTACTTTATTGCCCCTTATCGCATCCCGGACGAAAATGATAAACATGTTGAAACATTTGAAGACTGTGATGTCTTTTTTATTGGCCATTTCTCCAATAAATTCAACCTTGAAAAAAATCAGGGATGGAACTATATCCAACAAAAGCATCTTTTACCGTCATGAGTAAGCCATGGAGTGGTCCCCAGGATTCTCCTTTTGCAGTAGCTTCATCGACTGCTTTGGCCCGAGCCATGGCCCGTTCCATATCCATTTGAACCACAGCATTGATCTTGGGATTGATTTGTTCAATGTGGTTCAAATGTTCCGTCAAAACTTCAACAAATGAAAGGTCACCTTTTCGAATGGAAGCTAAAATTTAAGTGGCAGAATCGAACGTAATTAATCGAAGCTCAATATAAAACTTTTCATTGATTCATAACAGTTAATCAAACTTTTTTCACTCACCCATTCATCAATGGCATGAGCCCCATGACCCGCTGGCCCAAAAAGAATGGAGGGGATTCCGGCACCCGTAGCTAATGCTGAATCGGCCCAGTAAGACATGCCCTTAAAGGGTTTTCCACCGGCAGTTTTTTGCAGTTTTTGAATTAATGAGTCATCCTCAATTTCGTTCGGTGGACGGTGATAAACTTTCTCACCGCTGACTTTGTGATTCCCCGGCGCATTTCTCACCGCTTCAATGACACGGTTCAACTCCCCATTCAATTTTTGTTGTGATTCCCCCGGAAGAGTACGTCTTTCCCAGTTGAGGGTCGATTGAGCGGCAATGACGCTTTGGGCTGTTCCGCCTGAAATAATCCCAGGATGAAGTGTGGCTTTACCCAGATAGGGATGGGGGTCCTCTTGATCCAGTTCATGATTAATAATTTCCAATTCTTTCAGGGCGTATTGGAGTGGAAAAATGGCATTAATTCCCTCTTCAGGGCGACTGCCGTGGGCCGCTAATCCTTCAACATTGATTTCAAACCAAGTATAGCCCTTATGGCTGGTGCCAATGGCTTCTTCAGTGGGCTCCATGAATATACCTAAGAACGGCAGGACAGAAAGTGTAGGTAAATAATGTTTCAACAGGTGTTCCATGCCCATACTTAAATTTTCTTCATCAGCTACAAAAGTGAATGCCAATGAAATGGGGCTGGGCTGGTCAGCAAAGTAAGTCGCCAATCCCATTTGGATCGCACAGCCTGCCAGCATATCATAAGTGCCCCTGCCATAAAGTTTATCTCCGTCTCTACGAATGGTGAAGGGATCATCCATCCCTTCTATTCCTACCGTATCCAGATGGCCGTTCATGAGTAATATTTTATCAGGATTATGACCGGGGATAAAAGCGGTTGTATTGCATCGATCCCCAGTGATGGTATGCACCTTTGATGATATACCCAACGCCTGGAAATGACGGTTAACACATTCCCCAATTTCCTGTTCACCCTGACCATCAGATGACAATTCAGGATTTACCGAATTTATTTTAACAAGATGGGTTAAATATTGGATGAGTTGATTATGCAATTTTTCTTCTCCCTATGGGCCTGAAGGTAATGGTGATTATAAAATAAATGCAATGATCTCGAGGAATTTGTATATTTGTATTAGATTTAGATGAAGTTAGAAGGAGACATTTTCATGAAAAATATTTTTTTGATTATCATTATTATTTTTGCTGGATGTGACAGAAAGGAAATAACAACTGGCGACGTGGTAGCTGCTGAGAAAATAATTGGCATAAACTTTACCGCCGCTGAGCGGGATTCACTTTTGGATGGATTGAAGGAACAGCTGTCCAAATATGAGGAACTTCGCGCCATTGATCTCCCTAATAATGTTGAGTTCCCCTTGTATTATAATCCCCATCCGGCGGGTATGAACCTGCCAAAAGGCAGGGATAAATTTGACTTTAATGATGTGCCAACGGTAGTGCCAGATAATCTGGAAGCGTGTGCATTTATGACGGTTCCAGAATTGGCCCATTTAATCCGTACTCGGCAAGTGACCTCCGAAGCATTGACAAGAATGTATATAGATCGCCTTAAACGATATCAAGATCAACTTCAATGCGTAGTGACCATAACGGAAGAACTGGCCATCCAGCAGGCTAGAAAAGCGGATATGGAAATAGCTCGTGGACAATACAAAGGGTTACTCCACGGTATACCATGGGGCGCCAAGGACCTCCTATCTGTACCAGATTATAAAACCACTTGGGGCGCAACTCCTTACAAAGATCAGATGATTCAGAAAAAGGGAACTGTTGTGAGAAAATTAGAAGAAGCTGGTGCAGTACTTGTAGCCAAATTAACGCTGGGCGCTTTGGCCTGGGGAGACGTTTGGTTTGGCGGCAAAACAAGGAACCCTTGGGATATAGAGCAAGGATCCAGTGGTTCATCAGCAGGACCCGGCTCTGCAACATCTGCCGGCTTGGTTGGCTTTGCAATTGGTTCCGAAACTTGGGGGTCTATTGTGTCTCCTGCCACCCGCAATGGTGTAACCGGATTTCGACCATCCTTTGGTACGGTAAGTCGTTCGGGGGCCATGGCCTTAAGTTGGACTATGGATAAGCTTGGACCTATGACTCGAAGTGTGGAGGGGGCTGCTATTGTATTTGAAACGATCCGCGGTTCAGATGAAATTGATCGAACAGTGCGCGATGTCCCTTTTATTTATCCATCAAAGCGGGGTTTAAAAAATTTGAGAATTGGATACGTGGAATCAGCCTTTCTGGATTCAGCAGTATCTAATAATGATAAAGCGTCTTTAGAGGTACTCCAATCTATGGGACTAAACCTTATTCCTATTGAATTGCCGGATTTTCCAACACAATCACTTTCTTTTATTCTTCAGGCAGAAGCAGCTGCAGCTTTTGATGAATTAACTCGAACTAATAAAGATGATAAAATGGTAAGACAAGTACAAAACGCGTGGCCCAATGTATTCCGAGAAGCACGGTTCATCCCAGCGGTCGAGTATATTAATGCTAATCGTGCTCGAACCTTGCTGAATCAAAAAATGGCTATACTCATGGAAACAATAGATGTCTATTTGATACCATCCTTCTATGGTGACAACTTGCTAAGAACGAATCTGACGGGTCATCCCTGTGTGGTAGTTCCCAATGGATTTAATAACAAAGGGCGCCCTACCAGTATTAGTTTCATCGGTGATCTTTACGAAGATGGGAATGTCCTGGCGATGGCGAAAGCTTACCAGGAAACCACCGATTGGCATAAACAGTATCCTCCAAAATTCAAGGTAGAATAGATATTAATATTTGATAAACAATAATAATATATCGAAAAACAATAAATAATAATTGTACAGATATTTAATTTGTATTATATTTATTGGCTAATTTAGATCAGAAAAAAACAATTTTAACAATTTTCTAAAATTATGGTCTAATAATCAATCAAATGGTTGAATAAGGATTTATACTGGGGAGATTTTTCAATTTTCAAAAGGAATAAAATGCGAAAATTACTTTTACTTACATTTTTAATGTTTACCAGCGTTGGCTTCGCCCAGCACGGCGGAAGGCGCGGCGGTATGTCCCAAAGGCAAATGGATCCCAACAAAGTGCCCAAAATTGGAGTGGTATACGGTACGGTCGTGGATTCCGCATCAGGATCACCCATTTCTTATGCATCAGTAGCGATTATTAATAATCGTAGCAATACCATAATGACCGGTGGAATTACAAATAAAGATGGAGAATTCCATATTAAAGAAATTGCACTAGGTCGTCATAAAGTTCTTATTGAATATATTGGATATAAAAAGGTTGAACTTGGACCCTACACATTTATGCCATTCGGGGGAAATCAGACAGAATATAATCTTGAAACAATTTCTTTAACTCAAACAACTTTACAGATGGCTGGTGTTGATGTTGAAGGAGAGCGTCCTTTATTTATCCAAACAGCAGAAAAACGCGTTTTTAATGTTGAAAAAAATTCTTTATCTACAGGTGGCAATGCCATAGATGCTTTACGACAGGTTCCGGGTGTTGAAGTTGATCCCGATGATAATATCAGCCTTAGAGGCAGTTCAAGGGTAAACCTTATGATTGATGGTAAGCCTTCAAGTATTGCTGGTGGAGATGTCAAATCGCTTCTCCAAAGTATCCCTTCTGCAAATATCGCCGATATAGAGGTGATGACAAACCCTGGCGCTAAATATGATCCTGAAGGGATGGCTGGAATCATCAATATTGTGCTGAAAGAAAATAAATTCGCAGGTTTAAATGGCAATGTAAATACAGGAGGTGATTCGCAAGGGGGCAATAATTTTTCTAGCCAAGTCAATTATCGAACAATCACCTTTAATTCATTTATTAACCTAGGGATGAACGATCGAAAGAGAATCTCAGATGGAGATAGTTATAGGTGGATAGATTTCCCCGCCGTTAGGAATGAACTTAATCAAAATAGCGATTCAAAATCAGGAGGTCCTAATTTATTTGTAAAGACAGGGTTTGAATATTTTATCGATCCGACACAGTCGTTGGCTATCTCAACAACCATAAGTAATGGAAATCGAAATAGTGATAGTGAAACTTATACGGTAGACACTGGGCCGGGAGAAAAAAAATATTATCGCACTACAACGGGTGACGGCGATCGAAATGGATATGATATCAATCTGAATTATGATAAGAAGTTCAAGACCCCGAAGCAAAAACTCACATCATATATTCGATTTTCTGATGGCCTCAATGATGGCCTCAATGAATATTATAATACAGATGATGGTGGTGTAGATTTTGTAGATTTGGATAAAGCAAAAAATGGGCACGACGGAACAAGTAAGAGCTTTGATTTTAAGCTGGACTATAGTCACCCTTTTAATGATAATAGTAAGCTAGAAGTTGGGCTAGCCAGCAAATCAACTGATCGAGGTGATACTCAAATAGCTGAAGTCTTTGACCAAACAACCAATCAATACATTGCTGATAGAACATTTAGTAATGATTTCATTTATAATGAAACCGTGCATGCAGCTTACATCCAATATGGTGGGGCCCTAGGATTTATTGGTTATAACGTTGGCGGTAGATACGAAACTGTTAATATGATGTCTGAACTCAAAACAATCGATGAGCCATTTAAAAATGATTATAAAAGTTTCTATCCAAGTCTATCCGTAACATTTGGTGCACCACAATTATTGCAAATTCAGACTAGTTATTCAAAACGAGTGCGCAGACCACGTTCTCGAATGTTAAATCCCTTTAGTTCTCGTGAAGATACCAGAAATATTAGAAAAGGGAATCCTTTTTTAAAGCCGGAATACACCGATTCATATGAGTTGAATTTTAGCCGATATTCCAAAGGAATTTCATTAACCTTAGGAGGTTATTACCGATATACAACAGACAGAATGCAACGCCATAAAGAAGTCAGACCAGATGGTGTATCCGTAGCAACCTATGAGAATATTGGTACTCAAAAAACCAAAGGATTTGAATACAACGCGGTTGGTTCACTTGGTCGGAAGTTAAGACTAATTTTATCGGGTAGTTATTACTGGGATGAGTTGAACTCGGATTTATATGGCACTGATTATAATAAGACCGCCCAAAACCAACGTATGAGAATAACGACCATATGGAATATTACACCAACGACTGAGTTTATGTTCTTTATGTTTTATATGCCAGCAAGGGATATTGCAATTGGTAAAATGGACGCCATGACTTGGTCTTCTATGTCAATAAAAAAGAAATTAATGGATGAGAAACTGAATTTGACATTGAATGTGAATGATCCATTTGGACTCTCGGGAATGGGATTTGAAACTTGGGGAGATATAGACGAGGACGGGACGCGGGATTGGTATCAGAATTCTAATCGAAATTGGAGTAGTCAAACAATACGATTGACTTTGGAATATCGTTTTGGAAAGATGGAGGACAGGAGTCGATTTAGTCGCCAAAGAGGTGAAGGGATGGGTATGGAAGAAGGTGCGGGCGAAATTTTTTAAGTTAATTTGACTTCATTAACCATATTCAAAAAGGTGTAATTATCTATAGGGTTATTACACCTTTTTTCTTTTTTTATTATTAATAACAAAGTATAATGCCCAATGATGAGTGATAAAAAATGGATGATATACGGTGCCAATGGCTATACAGGTCGTTTGGTCGTAGAAGAAGCCATTAAAAAGGGACTCAAACCCATTTTAGCGGGAAGGTCAGAATCGGTAAAGGAATTGGCCGATGAAAAAGAATTAGATTCGCAAGTGTTTGAATTATCCTCTAACGATGATATTATTGAACAATTATCTCATGTATCTGTTTTGGCAAATTGTGCCGGTCCTTTTTCTCAAACGGCAGAGCCCATGATGCGTGCATGCATCAATTCCAATACCCATTATATTGATATAACGGGTGAAATTTCCGTGTACGAAATGGGGTACGGTTTAGACGCAGAAGCAAAATCTGCAGAAATTGTTATTTGTCCTGGCGTAGGATTTGATGTGATTCCAACCGATTGTTTGGCAGCATACCTTAAAGAAAAAATGCCGGATGCCACTCATTTGGCATTGGGGTTTGCAATGAAAGGATCCAAGGTAAGTAAAGGGACGGCCAAGACAAGTGTGGAGGGCATGGCTCACGGCGGAAAAATTAGAGAAAACGGGGAAATGAAGCATGTTCCATTGGCATTTAAAGAGCGTGAAATTGATTATGGGTTTGGTCCAAGAAACGCTATTACTATCCCATGGGGTGATGTATATACAGCTTTCCATAGCACGGGTATTCCCAATATTGAAGTCTATTATCCCAATTCTTCCAAGAGCGCTGCAAAACTGCGAAAGCGTCAAAAATATATGAAATTATTGAAAGTTAACTGGATCAAAAAAATAGTTCAAAATCGAATTGATAAAATTTGGAAACCCAATACAGCGGCACAAAGAGCAGAAGCAAAATCATATGTATGGGGGGAAGTCAAAAATTCAAGCGGTGAATCAATCGAAGGCAGATTTACTACGGTTGATGGCTATGATTTAACTGCCTGCGGAACCGTAGAAGTTGCTGAATATTTATTAGCTGATCATTCACAATCCGGTTACTTTACCCCCAGTCTTCTTATGGGAAAAGAATTGCTGGAAAAAATGCCCGGATATTCCGGAATTGAATACAAGTAAGGGGAGAATGAAAAATATAATCAAAGGAACATTAGGAATATTTGGCCTTTTATTGGCTTATTTATTGCTTTGGCCAGTAGGTGTAGATCCCGTGGTGTGGGAAGCGCCGGTTGCACCCGCAATGACGGGACAATTTGCACCGAATGGTTACCTGAAGGATGCAGAAGTTTTGGGATTGGATGATGGGATTGGCCCGGAAGATGTGGCCGTAGATGATGCGGGAAATATGTTCGCCCCTTTTGATGATGGCCGCATTATGAAATATGATGTATTTGGAAAAAGTATGGGAATATTTGTAAATACGGGCGGAAGACCATTGGGCTTGGATTTTGACGCTTCTGGTAATTTGATCATTGCCGATGCTTACAAAGGGTTGCTCAGTGCAGATAAGGATGGAAATCTCACTACACTAACAACAGAAGCGGAAGCACTTCCATTTAAGTTTACAGATGATGTAGATGTAGCGTCGGATGGGAAAATATATTTTTCAGATGCATCTTCTGGATTCGATATTCATGATTACAGATTGGATTTAATGGTCCATCGGCCATTGGGCCGGTTATTGGTCTATGATCCGACAACAAAAGAGACGACCACTTTATTATCAAACTTATATTTTGCCAATGGGGTCGCCGTTAGCCCAGATGGTAAATTTGTTTTAGTCAATGAAACGTCGGAGTACCGTGTGACAAAGTATTGGTTGAAAGGCGAAAAAACCGGGCAATCAGAAATGATCATGGAAAATCTTCCAGGATTTCCTGATGGTATTTCATCCAATGGAAAAGGTATTTACTGGATCGCACTTCCGGCCAAAAGAAAAGAAATTATAGATAATCTGGCAGGAAAACCTTTTATACGAAAAGTAGTCCTCCGATTACCGGAATCAATTCAACCGTCACCGGACCGACATGGATTTGTGCTGGGAATTGATGGGGATGGACAGGTAATTCACAATCTTCAAGATCCTTCCTCCGAATCATTTTCACCTATTACAAGTGTAGAAGAAAAAAATGGTATTCTTTATTTGGGTAGTTTGACTTACCCTGGATTTGCCCGAATCAGCGCTCCTGAATAATCTTAAGGGCAAACTGTGCAATAGCAGGAATCATATCGCCAAACATGGCGAATCGTTTATCCTGGGTTTGTCCTTTCAAATATCGGATATATATCTGGGCTGCAATCCCCACCAATCGGTATAATCCCAATGCGTGATAAAATCGGATATTGGACACATCTCTTCCGCTAGCCTGTGTATATCGTGCCACCAATTCCCTCCGAGTTAGGAATGAATTATCCAGAGGCATCATAGCCGATTGCTTGAAAAAATCCGGGTCATCCGGGTCTATCCAATAACATAAAAGAGATCCCAGATCTGCCAATGGATCCCCAAGGGTACACATATCCCAATCAAAAATTGCCTCGATTTTCCCCGGATTATTTGTTGCCAACATGATATTATCCAATTTGTAATCATTGTGTACCAGAGCCGATTCGCTGGATAGCGGTTTATGGTCATTCAGCCAATTATATATCTCATCCATTTCCCGGATATCTTTGTGTTTGGCCGCTTCCCAGCGTTTAGACCATCCCTCGATTTGTCTATCAATAAATCCATCCGGTTTTCCCAAAGATTGAAGTCCCAGTGATTCATAATCCACTTTATGAAATTCTGCCAATGCGTCCGCCAATGCAATACTCATTTGTCTGCCTGCATGGGGTTCATCAGCAAATTCTGATGGCATATTTTTTCGAACAACAATCCCGGAGTGGCGGTTCATTATAAAAAAAGGGGCACCCATAATGGATTCCTCATCAGAGAATAAATAGGCTTTTGGTGCCAAGGGAAATGTATTGTGAAGTACAGACAACACACTGTATTCACGCGCCATATCATGGGCTGTTGGAGCTACGGGCCCCAAGGGTGGGCGACGCAACACATATTCATGAGAACCATAATCAAGGTGATAAGTGAGGTTGGCTTTTCCACCCGGAAATTGACGAACATGAAGCGTGTTTTCTGACCCTTCTAATTTACCCTTTAGAAAGTCTGATAGTTTTAGTTCATCAAATTTCTCATCCGCCCGGACAGAAATCGTATCGACATTATGACTCATATTTCTTTAATATTTGCTTCGCTGCCGCCAGTTTATGTACTTCATCTGGACCATCATAAATTCTGGCGCCCCGTTCATGGCGGTACCAGAATGAGAGGGGTGTATCATCGGTAATTCCCAAAGCACCATGGGTTTGGATGGCTCGATCTAAAACCTTCATCAACACATTTGCCACATGGAACTTGATAAGAGATATTTCAGTTCTGGCCGCAGGTGCACCTTCATCATCAATCTTTTTGGCGCATTCCAAAACCAATAATCGAGACGCATTAATTTCGGCTCGGGATTCTGAAATCCAAGTACGAATAACCGGCTGATCTGAAAGCGTGGCACCCGGTTTAATTTTTCGATCTACAGCCCGTTGACACATCATATCAAAGGCCCGTTCGCAAATACCAATCCAGCGCATACAATGATGAATGCGTCCTGGCCCCAATCGTTCTTGGGCCAGTCGAAAACCATCTCCCGGTGTTTGAATGATATTTACTTTGGGTACGCGAACATTGGTATACTGCACTTCGCCATGACTAAAAAAGCCTTTACCCACATCCCCCATGATCGGAATATTTCTTACAATCTCAAACCCGGGTGTATTCGTGGGGACAATAATCATACTGGCCCTTTTGTGCCTGCTTTCTTCATCAGGATTTGTCACAGCCATGACAATACAAAAGGCAGCCCCATCCACACATGATGTGAACCATTTTCGGCCATTAATCACATATTCATCTTCATCTAAAACCGCAGTGGTATCCATCCATGTTGGGTTTGATCCTGGGCGATCCGGCTCCACCATGCCAATGCAGCTGCGGATATCTCCGGCCATTAAGGGCTTGAGGTATGTTTTTTGTTGGTGAGTATTCCCAAACATGGATAATAGTTCAATGTTCCCAATATCCGGTGCCTGGCAGCCAAATGTATAATGACCCAAGGGAGAGGCACCCAGAATTTCACTAACTGCTGCAAATTCAAGGAAAGGCATATTCATACCGCCATGTTCGTTAGAGAGGAATGGTGCCCATAACCCCATCTCTTTTACACGAATTCGTAATGCATCTAAATTCGAATAGAGTGCTTCATATTGATGATTCAATAAAAGCGGCTCTATGGGTATCAATTCGTTATAAACAAATTGGCGATATTGGTTTAAATAGTCACTCTTCATATTTATTACTTCGTTTTATATAGGAAGAAGTAAAATCAATTTATGGATTGGAACCAAGAAGAAATTGATTCAATTGATGCTTGATGGATAATAGTCTTATCTTTCATACTTTCGGATGAATAAAAAATGAAGATAGCCCTTATACAACAACAAGCCACAGAAGATGTGGCAGCCAATGTCCAGCAGGGGTTGGATAATATAGATAAAGCAGCAGTGCAAGGTGCTGAGTTAGCCGTATTTGCTGAATTGGCATTTACCCGGTTCTATCCGCAATATTTGGCTGATGGAGATGTGCGGCATTTGGCTGAACGAATTCCGGGCCCAACCACTGAAAAATTTATGGCCAAAGCCAAAGAACATAATATGGTGGTTGTGATCAACCTCTTTGAATTGGAGGATGGAAAGACTTACGATTCTTCCCCGGTAATTGATGCAGATGGCACACTGTTAGGTACAACCCAAATGGTCCACGTGGCGGACTATGAATGTTTTTATGAAAAAAGTTATTATGCAGAAGGAAAGCACGGTGCCCCCGTTTACGATACTGCCGTGGGCAAGATTGGTGTGGCCATTTGTTATGATCGTCATTATCCTGAATTTATGCGGGCATTGGGGGTGAATGGGGCGGAAGTTGTTGTGATTCCCCAGGCCGGTACGGTTGGAGAATGGCCCGATGGATTGTATGAGGCAGAACTCCAGGTGGCATCTTTCCACAATGGATACTTTTGCGCTTTGGCCAACCGCGTGGGGAAAGAAGACCAAATGGAATTTGCGGGAGAGTCGGTCATCACAAACCCAGAAGGCAGGGTGATTGCCCAATCGCCAGGGGGCGTGGATGATATTTTAATCCACGATTTAGATTTAACAGAAGTGCCGAAATCCCATGCACGAACTATGTTTTTCCGGGATCGGCGTCCCGATATTTATCCATTGGACAAAAAATAATGACCATCCGTATATACCCCATACTTTATTCATTTCGCCGTTGACCATGGGCCATGCGCGCCAGGATGGCGTTATCCCATGCAAACATTTCCGTTGAACTTCGGGAAATACTTTTATCCGATCGACCCGATGAACTTTATGCTATTTCTCCCAAAGCGACTGTTCCTGTTTTGGAATTACCGGATGGGAGAGTTATCGATGAAAGTTTTGATATTATGAAATGGGCATTGAGTCAAACACAAACGGACTGGATAGAGATCAGCCTGGATAAACAATTGGCCATGATTAAAGTGAATGATGAAGAATTCAAACCGTGGCTCAATAAATATAAATATCATGAACGTCACCGGGAACATCCGCAGAAATTTTACCAGGGGAAATGCGCAGAAATCCTTTCCACATATGAGACCATACTCAATACGAATTCATATCTTATGGGCAAAAAATCCCAGTGGACCGATGTTGCTATCCTTCCCTTTGTCCGTCAATTCGCCCATGTGGATTTACCCTATTTTGAAAAGAAATTCATATCCTTGAATCAATGGCTTGAGGGTTGGAAAGGCTCAGGTTTATTTCAATTCGTTATGAAAAAATATATCCAGTGGCAGCCCGACCACGCGCCTCTCATTGTTTCATTCTGATTCCAAATTCAGTTTAATTTCTCGCCATGAAAAATGAAGTTTTATACAATAAAAAGAGTCGCGAATTACTCATGGATGAACTCCGGCAGGAAGCATTCGAACGAATCACTTGCTCATTTTACCGCTATACAAAGATTGAAAATCCAGATGTATTACGGAATGATCTCTATCGGGAATGGGATGTCTTAAAGGTTTTTGGCCGTATATATTTAGCGAAAGAGGGGATTAATGCCCAGTTCAGTTGCCCGGAACAACATTGGGAACAATTCAAAGCCAACTTAGCTTCTCATGAAATTTTAAAAGATATGCTCCTCAAAATTGCCGTTCAGGATGGGGAGTCTTTTTACAAGCTAACTATCAAAATCAAAGATGAAATTGTAGCTTATGGTGTTGGCGAGGATGAATATGATATGGCCCAAATCGGAGATCATCTCTCCGCAGAAGAATTCAATAAAAAATTAAATGATGACAATACGGTCATCGTGGATATGCGCAATTATTACGAAAGTGAAGTGGGACGATTTAAAGACGCCATTGTTCCTGACGTGGATACATCCCGTGAATTATTGCCCAAAGTAAGATCCTTATTAAAAGGACATGAAGAGGATGAAGTCCTTTTATACTGTACGGGAGGAATTCGCTGCGAAAAAGCTTCAGCTTATTTAATCAACAGTGGATTTCAGCATGTGAATCAACTCCATGGCGGCATTATCCAATATACTCACGATGTGAAAGCTCGAGGTCTGGATTCAAAATTTATCGGTAAGAATTTTGTATTTGATGCCCGCATGGGTGAACGGGTTACGGATCATGTTTTGAGCGTTTGCCATCAATGCGGAGAATCGGCGGATCGTCATCTTGATTGCGGCAATGATGCCTGTCATATTTTATTTATCCAGTGTGATTCATGCAATAAAAAGTATAATGGCTGTTGCTCACCGGAGTGCCAGGCTTTTGCCAATCTCCCCATAGAAGACCAGCGGGTGCTACGGAAAGACCCGGAGAAGGTGGTATCAAAAGCACGTTATTCCAGTCGGGTTAAGCCGAAGCTTAACGAAATCGATCACTCGTAATTTGTGTACCAGAATGGTTGTCGGTAATACTGCCGAACGGGTTTACCTACGATTGCAGTATAGATCCATCCTGCCAACCAAAATGCAATCACCGCCGGTAGAATAATATTGATGAGAATCGAGAATACTCCCAACACAAACACCATTGCAAATGGCAGGATCACTGCCATGCTGATGTAGGGGTGTTTCAGCATAAATTTTTGTAATTTTTCCATCATATTTCCTTTTTTATTAGATAAGAGCAAAAACTGTGCAAAACACTTTTTTTAGCCAGAGTGGACTTAAACCATGACGATGTGGCAGGGGGACTTAATAAATAAAAGTCATTCCTTTTAACTCAACTTCAAATTAGTTTCCCCTCCCTTATAACTAATTCGATTTGAGGAGGTCGATCATGAAAACACTTTTTTCAGGCAGAATTCTACCATTATTTATTCTCATCAGTTGTGGACAGCCACCGGCTGTAGTATCAGAAGAACCGAAAATAAAACAAGTTTCTACGTTTGATGTAGCGTTGGATCGGGAAACCCAATCCAAACTTGAATCGCAGTTCGACGCTGTACTGAACCCTCAAAATTTAGATGATTGGATGAAACACATGTCATCAAAGCCTCACCATGTAGGATCGCCATGGAGTAAGAAAAATGCGGAATTTATCGCCCAGAAATTTGAATCATGGGGATTTGAAACAGAAATTGAAACATTTGAAGTATTGATGCCATTCCCTAAAATTAGGAAGCTTGAACTGGTGTCACCCCACCATGTTTCGCTCCAACTCAGGGAACCCGTTTTGAAAGAAGATGCCACATCAGGGATTAGAAAAAATCTCCTCCCCGGTTTCAATGCATTTTCCGCAGATGGGAATGTAACGGCCGAATTGGTGTATGTGAATTATGGCATTCCTGAAGATTATGAAGAATTGGCGCGAATGGGTATTGATGTCAAAGGAAAAATTATTCTTGCACGGTATGGTGGTTCATGGCGTGGGATCAAACCCAAAGTGGGTTATGAGCATGGGGCTATTGGTTGTATAATTTTTTCCGATCCAAAAGATGATGGATACGGTCGGGGAGATGTTTATCCCAAAGGTCCTTTCAGGATGGAACAGGGTGTTCAGCGAGGTTCCGTTTTGGATATGCCCATGTATCCTGGCGATCCCTTGACACCCGGATATGGTGCCAAACCGGATGTGAAACGATTAGAAATTGCTGATGCACCCACTATTATGAAAATTCCAGTACTGCCAATTTCTTATGGTGATGCACTTCCGCTTTTAAAAGCGTTAGAAGGACCAGTTGCCCCTGCCAAATGGAGAGGTGGTTTGCCAGTGACATATCATATTGGTCCTGGGCCTGCAAAAGTGCACCTCCAATTGGAATTCGATTGGGGGCTGCGTACTGCCTATAATCCCGTGGCAAAACTAAAAGGTACGGTTTACCCAGATGAATGGATCATGAGGGGAAACCACCACGATGGTTGGGCCCAAGGTGCCTCAGACCCATTAAGCGGCATGGTGTCACTCATGGAAGAAGCCAGAGCTATTGGAGAATTGGTCAAAACAGGATGGCGACCAAAACGAACGTTGGTTTATGCCGGATGGGACGCAGAGGAGCCGGCCCTTTTGGGTTCAACGGAATGGGTGGAATTTCACAGGGAAGAAATTCAAGAAAAAATGGTTGTTTACATCAATACGGACGCGACAGGTGTTGGTTTTCTTGGTGTGGGGGGATCCCATTCCTTGGAAAAATTTATTAATGAAATTACAGTGGATGTCATGGACCCGGTTCAGGATGTAAGCCTGCAGGATCGCCTTCGGGCCCGCCTTCGGGTGAGTGAAAATAAAGATGCGGAACGGGAGGACTTACGGATTTATCCTATGGGGTCCGGATCCGATTATACTGCATTTATTCACCATGCGGGTGTGCCGGTATTAAACTTGGGATTTGGTGGTGAAAGCAGTGGTGGATCGTATCATTCCATTTTTGACTCCTATGATCATTATAAGCGTTTTAATGATGGCAATTATGTATACGGCACCACTCTTGCTAAAGTGAATGGCCGATTGGTTTTACGTCTTTCAGAAGCGGATATATTGCCATTTCGTTTTGTAAATATGGCTGAAAATATTGGATCGTTTATTGAGAGTAATAAAAAACTGGCGAAAGCGGTGGAAAAGAAAACGGAGAACCGGAATAAACTGTTAGACAAAAAAGCCTTTACCATTTCGGGGAATCCGAAAAAAACATACCTGCCGCCAAAACGGTTGAGCTTGGTGCCGGATTTTGATTTTACTCCTTTAGATGAATCCCATAAAAGGCTTGAAGTCAGTGCGTGGAAATATGAAAAAGCATTAGCCGGAGTCAAAAAAGGATTCCTATCTGCTGAACAAAAATCCCAAGTAAATCAATTATTACGGGAAGTAGAACAAGCCATGACCCGATCTGACGGATTGCCCCGGCGGAAATGGTTTAAGAATATGATTTATGCGCCGGGTTTTTATACAGGCTATGGTGTTAAGACACTCCCGGGGATTAGGGAAGGCCTGGAAGAACGGAATTGGGATGAAACCCACTTCTATATTCTTGAGGTCGCAAAAGCGTTGGATCGTGCTGCAGCTAAGATTAACGCAGCAGCAGATATATTGAAAGCCAGTTAAATGATTCAAAGCATTATTCTCACAGGACTGATCTTAATCACGAGTGTCATCGCTGGCCAACCTCAATCCGTAAAAGCTACCCAAAAATGGGTAAAGAAAAATGGCCATACCATTATTAAGGATTTTGCTCATTTGCTGTCCATGCCAAATGTAGCGTCGGATAAAGTAAACATCCGCAGGAATGCAAAATACATTAGTAATTTATTTAAAAAACGGGGTTTTGATATGCAACTTCTTGAAACTGAAGATGCTAACCCAATAATATATGGTGAATACAAAACACCGGGGGCCAAACGAACACTTTGTTTTTACGTCCACTATGACGGTCAACCGGTGGATTTAATCCAATGGACTCATGGTCCTTTTGACCCGGTTCTTTATGATGCATCCATGGATGCTGGGGGTAAGCCAATTCCATTGCCAATGAAACAAACCAAGATCGATCCGGAGTGGCGGCTTTACGCTCGCTCCGCCGGGGATGACAAAGCGCCCATTATCACCATCCTGAATGCTGTGGATGCGCTTCAATCTTTGAAAATCGGATTTACATCAAACATTAAATTATTTTTTGAGGGAGAAGAAGAAGCGGGTTCTACAAACTTGGAAGCACATCTCACCAAACATAAAGCGCTTTTGGATGATATCGATATTTGGCTGTTTTGTGATGGCCCCATGCACCAAAGCCGTCAACCCCAATTGGTGTTTGGCGTCCGTGGCGTAACGGGAATGGAAATAACCGTTTACGGGGCGACCCGATCTTTGCATAGTGGGCATTATGGTAACTGGGCACCGGTGCCAGGACAATCTTTGGCCCATCTAATTGCAACTATGAAAGATGAAAATGGAAAAGTATTAATCGATGGATTTTATGATACGGTGGTACCTCTTTCTGAATTTGAGAGATTTGAATTAAGTAAAATTCCCGATGTGGACAGGCAATTAAAAAAGGAATTGGGATTGGCATATACAGAAGGTAATGGCCAAAGCATTAATGAACGATTGCTCTTGCCGTCCCTAACAATCAAAGGATTATCCAGTGGAAATGTGGGGAAGAAAGCGCGGAATGTAATACCGAATACCGCCACGGCTGCTATTGGTGTGCGCCTCGTAAAAGGGAATGACCCGAAGGATATGCTGGATAAAGTGGAAGCTCATATCCGTAGCCAAGGATTTCACATTGTTAATGATGAACCGGATATGGCGACACGGCGGAAATATCCTAAGATCGCTAAGATCGATCGCCGGGGCTCGGGTTATATCGCATCCCGAACATCCATGGAAGAACCCAACGCCAAAGCCATCATTAATGCGGTTAGGGCATTTGTGGGGGATAAACTTATTCTTATGCCAGCGCTGGGTGGATCTTTGCCATTATATTTGTTTACAGACTTGTTAAAAAAGCCGGCCATTATTGTACCCATTGCAAACCATGACAATAACCAACATGCCGCTAACGAAAACCTCAGAATTGCCAACCTTTGGTACGGGATTGACCTCATGGGTGTCATCATGACCATGGCAAATTGATGACCCGTTTTTTACCATTATTCATTAGTCTGACCTTTGGTCAATCCATTTTACTTGTAACACTTGATAGTCGTGTTGAATCATCATTCCGGGGATTGAGTGTGGTAAATCAGAAAGTGGTTTGGGTGAGCGGAACAGGCGGTACTGTTTTGCGGACCATAGATGGTGGAAAAAACTGGGAAAATATATCCGTTCCTAATATGGAAAAGATTGATTTTCGAGATGTAGAAGGCTTTAATAAAAATACCGCTATTGTGATGGGCATCGCTTCTCCTGCTCGATTTTATAAAACCACCAATGGGGGACAAAACTGGAAACTTGTTCATTTTGACGATCGTGAAGGGGTATTCTTTGATGGCATGTCATTTTGGAATAAAAATGATGGGATCGCATTCAGCGATCCAGTGGATGGCCAGCACTTGCTCATTCGAACCACGGATGGGGGTGATACATGGCATGAAATTCCAAAGGAAGGATTTCCCCATAAACTTAATCCCGAATTTGGTTTTGCTGCCAGCGGTACCGGTATTCCGGTTCAGGGGCGCAAGACAGTTTGGTTGGGGATGGGTGGCGTGAAATCCAGAGTATTCAAGAGTGAAGATGGCGGTATGAATTGGTCTGTGGCAGAAACACCGGTAGTTCATGGCGGCCAGAGTACGGGCATATATTCTGTCGCATTTAAGAATAAAAAAGTGGGTATCTCCGTGGGTGGGGATTACACCAATCAGTCCATAAAAAATACCATGGCATACACAAATGATGGCGGTGCAACATGGCACCTTCCTGCAAAACAAACCCATCAATACCGTGAATGTGTAGCCCATTACCGCGGCAATATATTTTTTGCTGTGGGGCCATCAGGGTTTGATATGACAACTGATAATGGAAAGAACTGGCATCCCCATTATTGGGAAGTGAATAACCTGACCGCTGTGGCTTTTGCCAAAAGATCCAATGTTGGGTTTGCCATCGGTAAGGGCGGACAAATATATAAAATTAAGGTGAATCATTAATGGGAAAAAAATCCGCTTTAGTCTTGGGTTGTTCCGGCTTGGTTGGCGCTGAAGTATTGAAGTTATGTTTAGAATCGGATACGTATAACAAGGTGGTTACACCTGTTCGACGCCCATTATTAATAAACCATGAAAAACGAATAGAAAAGGTAATTGATTTTGATATGCCACCCTGGGAAGAAATGTTTCCGGTGGATCATTTATTTTGCTGTTTAGGCACAACCATCAAAAAGGCCGGGAGCAAAATGAATTTTCGGAAAGTGGATCATGATTATCCGCTGGCCTTTGCTGCCGCTGCAAAAAAATGGGGAACGACTGTTTTTAGTGTAATAACAGCCACAGGGTCCAATGCCAACTCCAATATTTTTTATAATCGGGTGAAGGGAGAACTGGAAACCAACCTGAAATCACTGGCCTTAAATTCAACACTCATTTTTCAGCCTTCATTATTATTAGGCGATCGAAATGAATTTCGGCTGGGTGAGAAAATCGGGATGGGTTTGGCTAAACTGACATCCTGGATGACACCCAGTTCTATTCGTGCAATTCATTGTAAAATGGTGGCAAAAACTATGCTTGTTGAGACCAATTCTAAAAGAACAGGATTCAATATTATTTCAAATAAAGAAATGCATAACATTGGATAAGGAGAATTCTATGATGAAAAAATCAATCTTTATTTATATGACAGGAATCATAATCCTGTCGTCGCAATCGTTGAAAGTGGATCCAATGATCTATGAAATTATTGATAATATAAGTGCAGGCCATTTAGAAGAATATGTTACCAAACTAGCCAATTTTGGGACACGCCATACATTGTCTGACACACTATCCAACACCCGAGGGATTGGTGCTGCCCGGCGGTGGATCAAAAAAGAATTTGAGAAAATATCCAAAGATTGCGGTGGATGTCTGGAAGTGAAAGAACAGTGGACCCTGGTCAAAGGCAATCCAAAATCCCGGATTAAAAAAGACACTTGGATTGTTAATATTTATGCGATAAAACGGGGCACGAAATATCCCAATCGATATGTGATTATGAGTGGTGATATTGATTCGAGGATTTCTGACCCGCTGGATGGGAAAGGCGATTCACCCGGTGCAAACGATAATGCCACTGGTATGGCGGGTGCACTTGAATTGGCGCGAGTTTTATCGAAGTATGATTTTCCAACATCCATCCTTTTGGCTGGGCTTTCAGGAGAGGAGCAGGGTTTGTATGGTGGAAAGTTTTTGGCGGAAAAAGCCAAGATAGAAGGCTGGAAAATTGCCGGCATTTTGAATAATGATATGATTGGTAATATCGAAGGGGTGGACGGTGTTATCGATAACCGCACATTTCGGATATTCTCTGAGCCCTATTCGATATTAGAGACCGAAAAACAATTAAAACAAAAGCGGTTTTATGGGGGTGAGAATGATGGCGAATCCCGTCAGCTGGCCCGCCATGTTTTTGCCAGCACAAAAACCTATTTGCCTGAAATGAATCCTCTCCTGATCTATCGGTTGGACCGTTTCGGTCGCGGAGGGCACCATCGTCCATTTAACGAAGTGGGATTCCCGGGCATTCGAATCATGGAAGCACACGAGAATTACAACCGCCAACATCAGGATATTCGAACAGAAAATGGAATAGATTATGGCGATGTGATTTCCGGTGTGAATTTTGAATATTGTGCCAAACTGACTGCTGTGAATGCTGCGGCACTTGCTACGTTGGCTCTGGCGCCGGCAAAACCAAAAAATGTGAAAATCGGCGGTATTGTAAAACCATCCACAATACTTTCTTGGGAAAAGGTGGATGGCGCAGTCGCATATAAATTATACTGGCGGGATACCACCGCACCAACCTGGCAGCATTTTAAGTGGGTGGAGAGTGGTATAACGAAATACACTTTGAAAGGCATTGTTATTGATAATTTTCTATTTGGCGTTGCCGCTGTGGGAAAGGACGGTCATGAAAGTATGGTGGCCTATCCCGGTGGGTTGATTGGCAGATAGATTGTGAGTCGAATTATAAAATGGGCGATTGTTCTTATTTTTTGTTCTTTTGCCTTAGTTAACTTAAATGATCCCGATGGATTTATCTGGGTGCCCGTTTATGTGACTGTGGCTTTTTTACCTTTGGCATCTATTGAAAAAGTGTCGGTTGGATTATTAAAATTTTGTAGTCTTTTTCTATTTATAGTAGGAGCGCTTGTGGCGCTTGGACTTTTAAACAGTATAATGCCATGGCAGGCTGATGATCGTATGGGCAATATGTGGGAGCACCAGCGGGAAGGGTTCGGACTTATCCTAGGTGCAATCTGGCTCTGGTTTGGCAGAAAATTATAATCTTGATAAAAACAAAAAATTCTCTACCTAAATTCAATATCCATTTTTAACGAATAGAGAAAATTGTGAAACATTTAACTTTGATCTCCACCTTATTATTGAGTGCCTGTATGCAAAATTCAACTCCACCCGATGCTGCCAAAAAACCCCATGAAATGACCATCCACGGAGATACGCGCGTTGATGACTATTATTGGATGCGGTTAACGGACGAACAGAAGTCTGCCAAAGAAAAAGACAGCCATACCCAGGAAGTGGTGGATTACATTGATGCAGAAAACGATTATACCGAAAGTCGGTTGAAACATACCAAAAAATTCCAGGATAAGCTTTTCGATGAAATTGTGGACAGAATTAAAAAGGATGATGAATCTGTCCCCTATTTGGATAATGGATACTTTTACTATACCCGCTATGAAAAGGGTAAAGAGTATGCCATCCATTGCCGGAAGAAAGAATCTTTAGACGGCGAAGAAGAAATCCTGTTGGATGAAAATGTCTTAGCCAAAGGGCACGATTATTTTGCTGTAGGGGGCATGGATGTGAGCCCGGACAACCAATGGATGTCCTATGGTGTGGACCTGGTGAGCCGCCGGATTTATACCATTTATTTTAAGAATCTGGTGACTGGTGATGTGCTTAAACAAACCATTCCCAATTCAACCGGAAGTGTGGCCTGGGCCAACGATAACAAGACTGTTTTTTATACATCCAAGAATGAGGTGACCCTGCTTCCCGAAAAGATATGGCGCCATAAAGTGGGGACGGATTCTGCTAAAGATGAACTGGTTTACGAAGAAAAAGATGAATCATTTTATAATGGGGTGTACCGCTCCAAGTCCGGTGAATTTATCATCATCTGGAATAGCAGTACCCTGGTGAATGATTACCATATTTTATCTGCAAACGATCCTGACGGGGAGTTCAATAATTTCTCACCCCGGGGCACAGAACACGAATACAGCATCGATCATTACCAGGACAAATTTTATATCATTACCAATTGGGAGGCCAAAAATAATCGCCTTATGGAGACATCTGAGAATGCCACCGATATGGGCAACTGGAAAGAAGTGATCGCCCATCGAAATGATGTTCACCTTTTAGGGATGGAAATATTTAAGGATCACCTGGTGCTGAATGAACGGAAGGACGGTCTTCGTGGATTGCGGGTAATCAACCAGAAAAATGGTCAGGATGAATATATTAATTTTGGTGAACAAACTTATACGGCAAGAATTTCTGTGAATGAGGAATTCAACACCAATATTTTGCGATATGGATATACATCCATGGTGACGCCCAGTTCCACATATGATTATAATATGAATACGGGTGAAATAACCTTAATGAAACAGCAGGAAGTGGTGGGTGGCTATGATCAATCATTATATCGTTCGGAACGTCATTATGCCCTCGCGCGTGATGGTCAACCTGTGCCAATCTCTTTGGTTTATAAAAAAGACCTAAAAAATGATCCAACCTTTAATAATCAAGGTGCTCCAGATAATCCACAGAATTTATTACTTTATGCTTATGGTTCATATGGTTCAACAAGAGATCCTTATTTCAGTTCTACTCGATTAAGCTTATTAGATCGAGGTTTTATCTATGCTATTGCCCATGTTCGTGGAAGTCAGATCTATGGTCGCCAATCCTATGATGACGGAAAAATGCTTAATAAGAAAAATACCTTTACTGATTTTATTGATGCGGGTAAATATTTGGTTAAAGAAGGGTTAACTGATCCAAATCATCTCTTTGCAGAAGGGGGCAGTGCAGGCGGGCTTTTGATCGGTGCCATAGTGAACATGGCTCCGGAATTATGGAAAGGCACCATTGCCGCCGTACCTTTCGTGGATGTGGTGACCACTATGCTGGATGCATCCATTCCATTGACCTCAAACGAATGGGATGAGTGGGGGAATCCTGAGGAAAAGAAATACTATGATTATATGCTTTCCTATTCTCCTTACGACCAAGTTATAGATCAAGTGCATCCAAACATGTTGGTCACATCCGGATTTTTTGATTCCCAGGTGCAATACTGGGAACCTTTAAAATGGATGGCCAAATTGCGAGACAATTGGCAGGGGGAAAATGTCCTTTATCTTCATATGAATATGGATGCAGGTCACGGGGGTAAATCCGGACGATTCCGCCGTTACCGTGAAGTTGCTTTAGAATATGCCTTCCTATTTGATTTGGTCGGAATTAAAGAATAGAGTTTTTCAATTCTCCCCCTAAATCTCCCATTGCTTGCCCGCCTTTGGAGGGTACGAGAAGGGAATCTTAAAGGGGGGAGATGTTTCGCATAATGTACAAAAACCGTTTAAAAAGCAAACCTCACCGATTTGGTTATTTCCAAATATGTGTGTAAGTTTCAGCCGTTATGAGATTTAAAACAACCCTCATTGGATTCACATTGGTTTCCTCCCTTGCACTCCAGGGGTGTTATACCCAGTTAGCCATGTTTTATCCTGACCCGGAAGAAGAACTGGAAACCTATTCCCGTGCAGGAGTCCGGCCCAGCGTGGATATGTATGCCCAGGATTCGGGATCTGGGTCATCCTTAGCCTATTCAACGATGCAGAATCGATTTAGTCCTTTTAATGGGTACAATAATTATTATAACCCCTATCGTTTTTATAATGACTCCTATTCTAGATATGGTGGCTATGGGTTTGGGTATAATAACTATGGGTATAGTTATAATCTGGGTGGGTATGATATGTTTGTTCCGTTTATTCCTGTGGCGGGTGAGAAAGATATTCGACAATTCACTAAAGATAGAAATCGGACCACTACCACCAACTTACAGGTGATTCGCACATCTAATACCAATGAAAACTCCAGGTCTTCATCCAGTAGGAATAGTGGTTCTTCCGGGAGTTATTCGTCTGGCAATAATAGTTCTTCAAGCAGTTCAAGTTCATCTTCTGGAAGTTCCAGTGGTCGTCGTGCCACACGTCGTAATTAATTAGTACTGTATTTAGGGTGCTTTTATGAAAAGCATATCCCGTTTATTATTTTCGATATTTTTACTACTATCCATACTAACATCTCAATCCGCTTCTGAAGCAATTCGTCTATTAGAAAATGAAATGGGTTTTGGAGCGCGATCTCTTGGGATGGGCGGTGCAAATATTGCTTTGGGAGATGATCCGTCTGATATGTATTGGAACCCGGCAGGCCTGGCGGGGATTATAAACAAGACCTTTTACATTGAAACCAATAATCTTAATTATAATAATAATACAACATATTTAGACCAGACCACAAATAATCCGCTCCAGAAATTTGGCCAATTCAATGGTTTTGGGATTGCCTATCCAATTCCAACAGTGAGGGGGAGTATGGTCGTTGCCGTTGGGTATAACCGCATTCTCAATTATGATGCATTGATGTCATTTTCCGGCTTCAGTCTTCAGGATAACACTCTGGATTTTCCCATCAATATTGATGGGGTAGAAAAAAACTATCAATTTTCAAAAAAGGTTCAGCGGAGTGAACAAGTGATAAGTAACGGAGGCATGGAACAACTAACATTTTCTTTCGGAATTGCTTTGTCATCCACCGTTTCTGGAGGTATTTCCGTCTCTCGGTTAACGGGCAAGGAAGAGTATGAATTCAAATTTTCTCAGGAAGATCTTCAAAATACTTATAGCCAGTTCCCGGCAGATTTCAATCAATATAATCTGAAACAATCCTTAATCACTAAAACAAGTGGGTGGAATATCCGCGGCGGATTAAGATCATCTTTGAACGAATGGCTGCGTTTTGGGATTGCCCTGTCACTGCCTTATACGATTCATGTGAAAGAGCAGCATGGTACCGATGAAAAACTTACATTTGATAATGGGGATAAAAGCGATGCAACCGTAAACGGAAATTATGATTATAAAGTTCATGCACCCCTGATTGGAGATGTGGGAATGGCATTAACATCTGAGAATTTGGCCATATCAGCCAGTTTACGTTTTAAGGATTGGAGTGCAACAGAATTCAATCTGAATAATCTATCCAGAAACTCAGATGATTATGCGTTATTAGAAGAAGAAAATTCTGTATTAACATTTCAATATCGTCCTGTCATGCAGTTACGGGTTGGCGTTGAATATCTAAAAGAATTTAATGACAGTTTCGGCATCACATTCCGCGCAGGTGGAGGTTTAATTCCGTCACCTGATGGGGACAGTAAAGTAGATAAAAATTATACCACTTTAGGATTGGGAATACCAATAGGAAATGCCATAATGCTGGATGCAGCTTATATTTTTTCCCAGTGGGAAAAGAAATCCAGAGATTGGTATACACCGGCGGGTGCCACAGAAGAAGTACAGTCTGATCGATTGCTGGTGAATTTCTCGTATTTATTTTAATTATAAAGATTCATTGAATTCTATTTGGAATTCGGTGAGTCACTCGACTAATTTTCCGGGCCTTTTTTGAACTCTAAAGAGGTGTTAATATATTTAACAACATGTTTGTTAGGGGGCTCGGTAGCTCAGTCGGTAGAGCAGAGGACTGAAAATCCTTGTGTCGGCAGTTCGATTCTGTCCCGAGCCACAGACGAATCCTCGTTGAGAAGCCCCTCTTTTTGAGGGGTTTTTTGTTTCTTCAAATCTTGTTGGAAGGTATTGGAAATTTCGTTTTTTCCAATACCTTCAGCGTTCAAGCTATTGGAAATTTTATCCGAGGGGGCAGTAATGTTCAAGGAACCAGCCTCCTCATGGGGGCTTTTTTGTTTGTGGGATAATTTCTGTGTAATTTCCAGTATGAAACGCCTCTGGGTCAAATAGAACAGAAACATTATGGGACACTTAATTTTTTTAATTCTTCATTTCTTCGCCATCCTTTCTGAATAATTGATTTATGAAAATTCTTAAACTCTCCTTGTTACTTCTTTCAATAACTTCAATAAGTTTTGCACAAGGATTTAGACAGACACAAACTGATAGTTATACGCGGTATGAGTTGCTTAATCCATCCAATCAAAGTTTCAGGATTATTTATGATGTAAGCGCTACAACAGCTGGTGCTACGAAGTACTTTAATGGACTTAGGGTTGGAAGCGAGCATTTGGTGGATGCAGTATGGGATTTGATGACAGGTAAGGAATTAAATTGGGAAATTGTCAATGGTGTTAAAGCCAAGGAAAATGGACTTTCCAATGCGAATGAAGCTGGTGAATACTTGATGGTTGATTTGGCAAGACCAGTGCCTGAAGGAGGCCAAGCAAGAATCAGGATTGATAAAACTTACAAGGATGTTAACAGTTACTATCAAGAAGACGGCACAATTGTATTTGATAGGTCGCTTGGAATAAAAAGAAACTCAGTTGTACTTCCTTTGGGCTATGAGCTAGTAGGAGCTAATTACCCTTCTCAAGTCACGCAAGAGGAAGATGGAAGAATCAAAGTGAGCTTCATGAATGAGGGTCCTGCGGGAGTGCCTTATAAGGTGACTGCCCGTCTGGCTTCCAATATGAAGTATGTTGCACCAAGCAAAACCAATCCATGGCCTGAATATCAGTCGAGCCCGCAGGGGAGAGACAAAACAAAGGCCAGAACAGGTATGAATGTTTCAGAAAGGGGGTTTCAAGACCGTGACATTGTTTACTTTTTGCAGCAACCAGAATCCAATTCTTTTTTCCTCTACCATGATTACACCGAGTCGCGCGTAGGTATGGATAAGTATGTGAACATTGTAAGGGCCGGCAGCAAAGCTTCAAAGCCATCTGCCATTATTTTAGATACTGGTGAAGCACTGAAAGTAGAAACACTTGTTGGACAAGCAATCGTAGCCAAAGGGATAGAAGCGAACGGTTTAACGGACGAAACCGAAGCCGTAGTGATCTGGTATGATCCTATCAAAAAAGGGGAAACCAGACGTTTAAGAATCTCTGAAACATATACGGACGCAAGCCGCTATCTTTTACATGAAGGCCAGCTAATTTGGGACAGAAGCTTTGGGCGAAACCGTAATACCATTGTCCTTCCAAAAGGCTGGATGGTTACTTCAAGCTCCATTCCTGGGCGAATAGATATGACTGAAGATGATGAAGTGAGAATCAGTTTTATCAATGGCCGCCCTGATAATATTGATGTTTTTGTGAGGGCCGTAAGACGATAGATAATTACTTTTACCAGATCCAGACTAAGGACTTTGTTAAGACCCGACAGATGGTTTTACTTAAATGAAACGCCTCTGGCACAAATAAAGGATTAGAGAATGAAAAAACTAATATTGGTAATGTGTATTGCCCTCACTGGGCTGGTTTATGGTCAGTTGGATGGGATAAACCCGGCTGTGCAGGAATCGCCGATTGCCAACGTGCTCAACGCCACCGACTTCCGCAACGTCGGGCCGTTTCGCACCTCGGCATGGATCACCGAAATCGCCGTGCCCGAAGCACCGCTGCACGATCATCTGTACACGATCTACGCAGCGTCGCGCAGCGGCGGTCTCTGGAAGACGACCAATAACGGG